>Ga0310121_10001698_pt1 | contig 21922 bp, 22 predicted proteins | sample CB27_Tmax_986_MG_FD_203504 | JGI IMG/M metagenome (GOLD analysis project Ga0310121, IMG submission 203504) | Marine microbial communities from Western Arctic Ocean, Canada - CB27_Tmax_986 | ecosystem: Environmental > Aquatic > Marine > Oceanic | place: Canada: Western Arctic Ocean | collected...
CATCGTGAAGCCCGAGACGCTCCTGGGCTGGCACCGGAGGCTTGTGGCGAAGAAGTTCGACGGCTCTAAGAACCGTCAGTATCCAGGGCGGCCGCGGGTCGACGCCGACATCGAAGAGCTGGTGGTGCGTCTTGCCCAGGAGAACAAGTCCTGGGGTTACGACCGGATTGCCGGGGCGTTAGCCAACCTCGGGCATGAGATGAGCGACCAAACCGTCGGCAACATTCTGAGACGTCACCGCATTCCGCCTGCCCCTGAGCGAAAGAAGGCCACCACCTGGACGGAGTTCATCCGCTCGCATATGGACGTCCTTGCAGCGACGGACTTCTTCACCGCGGAGGTGTGGACTCAGGGTGGGCTGGTGACGTACTACGTTCTGTTCTTCATGCACCTCGCGACCCGGCGCGTCCACATCGCCGGCATCACGCCGCATCCGAACGAACCGTGGATGACTCAAGTGGCCAGAAACGTGACCATGGCCGATGTCGGTTTTCTCCCCTCGAGCCGATATCTCATCCACGACCGGGACTCCAAGTTCTGCGAGTCGTTCAGGCTCACCATTGAGGGCGTTGGCGTGACGCCTATCAGGCTGCCCGCGCGGAGCCCGGATTTGAATGCGTTCGCGGAGCGCTGGGTGAGATCGGTCAAAGAGGAATGTCTCTCGAAGCTCATCTTGTTCGGGGAGAACTCGCTGCGTCAGGCGCTGAAGGAGTACGTCGCCCATCATCACCAAGAGAGGAATCATCAAGGCAAGGACAATCTCTTATTGTTCCCCGAGCCCGCGATCGCTCAGACTAACGGTCTAGAGGACGCCATTCAGTGCCGTGAACGGCTTGGCAGGTTGCTCCGTTTCTACCATCGGGAAGCCGCATGAATATCTTGACCCTACGGGAAACAAGAGGGAGTGAGGCAACGTCATTTCTAGACTCAACGAGACCCGTTACACGAGGTGCGGCTTGCATCTCTAGAGATCACCGCGTCAAATAAGCCGGCATCGGCAGCATGACTGGGGCGACATGGCGTTCGGCGAAGTGAGGGCTAGATCAACCGGCTTGTAGACTACGTGCTCCCTGATTGGAGCATTCCCGAACTCTACGCCTATCGTCGCTGCGTCCCGTGAGTCATCGTCACATCGCGGGACGGGTGCTCCTGAGTTAGAATCGTGCGCACATGTGGCGTCTTCGTCTTCTCGTGGTCTTAGCGCTCACCCTATCCGGCCCGCTCTATTTCGTCGCTTACCAAGCGCGTCCGCTCCGCCACTTCGGGATCGGATATTGGGACAGCCTCTTTCTCGCCGACGAAGAGAGCTTCTATCCGCCCTTCCGAACGAGTGGGCCCTATCGACATCCCGACGAATCCGTCGAGGTCCGCGAATTCGTCGGCAGGCTCACACGACGCCGCGCGGGTTTCGAGATTCCGTACCACGCGCTACGAAGCCCGCTGCGCTTGTCGCTTCGCTGCCACAGGTTCGCCCTAGAGGGCATCGTCGAGCTCACGGTGAACGGTGAGCTCATCAATGAGTTCGTCTTCGCTGAGACGTCCTACCCGTGGGCCGGCATCAAAGCGGTGATCCCTCAAAACGTAGCCGAAAAAGGCGCACTGAAAATCGATCTCGTCACGAAAGGAGGAAGGCCGCCACCCCCGCACCTGCCCTCCGATCTCGGCCTCGGTGTGGACTGGATCGAAATCGAGCCGATGTCCGGCGGTGTGTGGCTGCTCCCGACGGGCGCGGAGTGGACGCGGTGGTTCCTCTTTCTCGTGCTCGCCTATGTGTTTCTGCGCTTTGTCCGCGCGGGACCCGGCGCGGTCGAGGCGGCGATGATCGGAATCGTCCTCGTCGCCGTCGCGGCCGAAGCCGTCTATCCGGTCGTCACATCCCGAACGCTCGCCTCGGCGTGGCTCGCCTTTCCCGGGTTGATGGTTTTGATCGGGCTGGCCGAGCTCATCGACCGGCGCTCCTTCAACGCGGGGTCCGCGCGCGTTCGTTGACAGCCAGGGGCCCGTCAGCCGGTTCGGGAAACAGCCATCGAGGGAGCGCCAGCGCCGAGCCCCAGCGGTTTCCGACCCAGTACAGAGCGAGGAAGAAAAACAGCGCGGTAATCGAGTGCCAACGGTCGAGGCCACTCGCGATGACGAGTTCCGAGTAGCGCGCCATCGCAGGTAGCATCCCGACATTGACCGGCGAGGCGAGCAGATAGATCGTCGTCACCCCCACGTACCACCAAACCGTGAAGTGGCGCCAATACACGGCACAGGTGACGAGAGGAATGACGAGATATTGGTTCGCGATGGCGCTTGCAAACACGACCATCGCGACGAGGTAAATGAAGAGCTGCTCCTGATAGGTCTTGCGCCGCACACTGAATCCGGTCGCCATCATCGCGGCGAACCACAGGAATTGAACCCCGGAGAAAACCGGCACCCTCGAGAAGAGCGCTTCGACAACGGGCAACGGGATTGCCGCCGACATCAAGTAAGGGAAAAAGCCGTCGAGATGCACCGAGTCGTAATGCAAGACGTGCTCGAAGACGCCTTCTAGCGCACGCTCGTCGTGAAGAACGGGAACGAAGCTCACGGCGAAAACGGCGAACGGGACGAGCGAAAATACCCTTTGTGCCCGGCTTTGATGCGGGCGGAAGAAAAACCAAAGGGGGAGAAAGATCAAGACGTGTTTCGAGACGAGCGAGAGTCCGAGCAGCACCATCGCGACGCCGAACCGGCCCGCATCGGAAGCGCCCTTCTTGTCGAGCAACAAACAGGCGCCGAATCCGAAAACGATCGCGACGTTCTCGAAGTGCGAGTGAAATCCGGTGATGAGAAGGGAAACGGGATTCAGGAGAAAGAGCGCAGCGGCGGCCCATGAGCGGTATCGGAACAGCAGTGCGCCGATCGCGACGTCGATACAAGAAAGCAACAGCGCCATCAGGCGGTGGAAGTCTTCGAATGTATCCGTGCGTAAAACGGTCAGCTGGACATAGCGCGTCCCCGCACATAGATAGCTCCAAAGAGGCCCCCAATTGCTGCGCTCGGTCTCCGCGTAGACGATTTTGCCGTCGAGAACGAGCTCGCCTAGAAGCACCCACGATTCGAGATCGATATTGTGGCCCAGTCCGGAGAGGACGACTTTGGCCGCGGTGGATAAAGCGGCCAACGCGACGAACACGAAAAGAAGCGATCGCCGAGACATAAAGGCGAGGTCGGGCCACGCAGATGCGGTGTCGCGGGTCATGGGAGCCACGATTCGATACCGGACCGGCGACTTTGTCAAGATACAAAACAGAACGGCCGCCGTCGGTCCGTTTGAGTCAGCAAGAAACAGACCGTGAGTTGGGCTTCGCCATGAGGCGGGTTGTCGGTTCGCGTCGAACGGGCTTTCCGTTCACGCCTGTCCCAAGTTGCTCCGCGACGTAGTAGGTGACGAGCCCAGATTTCGTCCACACCTCCGCAGTGAAGAAATCCGTCGCCGCAAGGAAGGATGCGTCGGACGTGCCGTGTCAGCAGACATGAGGGAAGAGCTTCATGTCCGTGGGCAGGCGCACCACTCCCACTACGAAATGCATTTCTCCATCTGCACAGTCGTCAGAAAGCGAGCGTCGGCGACGCCGCGCATAGGACGGCGCGTGCGTCCGCCGATCCTCCGGCGAGCTCCTGGTCCAGCGCGTCGAGCAGCTCCCGAACATCCTCGTTCGCCGAAGCGTGCAACCCCTCGGCAACGACGAGGGCACGGCGGGTTTCGGTGCTTATTGTGGACTTACGACTTTGCCGGAAAGTCCAGCGCCGAGCATGGGCGTGATCGGCCGCGTCCGCAAAGATGACCTCACCCTCCGGAACGCTTTCCGTCTCGCCGCTCCACGCAAGATAGGTCTCGGTGCCCCGGGCGTGGCGCACCTCGAGGAACTGATCCACCTGTGCGAGATCGAAGACCGCGACCGGAAGAGCGAAGGCAAGGGACATCGCGTTACAGAGGTCGATGAGGGGGTGAACTCGCGGCAGCTCGCCCTCGCGCTTGAAGCGACGCAGGAGCGCCTCCGCCGCGGAGCGGTACTTCGTCGGCTTCAGGCCCATCTGTGAGTAGCCCCGGCGCCACGCCGCGATCTCTGGCATCTCGGCCTCTGGTCCTTTCTCAAGACGCTCTCGCGCTCGTCGAAGCCAGGGCTCGAGCCGAGCCTCCAGACTGACGACAGGATCGACAGGATCGAGCACTAGAACCGCGGGAAAGAGTTGCGGGAACTCCTGCCAGAGTGTCTCCGAGTGACGGAAGTGCATCGCGTTGGTCAGAATAGTAATCGATCGCGAACGGCTTTACGACTGCCGGCATCGCGCGCCGCTTGCGCGATGTCGTCTACTGTTGGTGATTCGTACGCATCCTCTTGCATGGAACGCGCTTATGCCCAGTTTAACGCGACCCGAATTCGATGGGGTCCAGATTGACTGTAATCCATTGCGCCATAAAATCTTAACTGCATGTCAACAACACTTACTCGCGGAAGCACCCGATTCCCAGCATCCGTCGTCCTCCCGTTTCCGGAAATATACGAGATGGCATCACCGGCGAGCGACGCCGTCATTGCTTTCGCGTCGTAACCCCCGTATCTTCCCACCGAAGGAGTCCACAATGAAAATTCCAGCCGTATGGATCGCGTTCGTCTTCCTTTCTATTTCCGCGAAAACATGGGCGCAGCCCGAGCTCGTCGAGCCGGACGCGAGTGGCGTCATCCCTCAAGCCCACGTTGCTCTCACGAACACGCACGTCGTCAACGTCCGCACGGGCGACATCCTCACCGACGCGCTCGTCGTCGTGCGCGACGGCCGGATCGAGTCGGTCGGCTCGGGCCCTCCTCCCGAGGGCGCTGTCGTCATCGATCTCGAGGGGAAGTTCCTTCTACCTGGCTTCATGGACGGGCACTGGCACGGCGAAACGCTCGCGAACGTCCGCCGCGCCCTCGAATCAGGTGTCACCACGATGAAGAGCGCGAGCGTTGGGAGCTACCTCGACGTGGCCACCCGTGAAGCTGTCAAACAAGGCCGGCTCGCAGGACCGGACATACTCGCCGCGGGCGTCTACGTCATGCCGAGCCTAGGGCAAGCGGCCCTCTCTGACCCGGAGCTGTTCCGGTTTCTTCACGAAGAGGTCAAAGGCGTCGCCAACGTTCGTGAAGTGGTGCGGATCAACGCGGAGCACGGTGTCGATTGGATCAAAACGCGGTCGGGCGGCACGACGTCGTCACCGGGAGGTCCCGACCCGAAGATGGCCGTCTACACTGTCGACGAGCTCTCCGCCATCGTCGACGAGGCGCAACTACACCACATCAAAGTTGCCTGTCACGCGCATGGAGCGCAGGTCGTGGAAAACGCGATTCGCGCAGGCTGCACCACGATCGAGCACGGTTCCTACGTGGATGACGAGGGTCTTCGCTTGATGGAGGAAAGAGGCACCGTGTGGGTGCCCACTTATACATCGGTCGTGGGCTTTCTTCTTCCGCACGACGACTACAACAGCTCTGCATCGTTTCTCCGTGGTCCCTATTTGCTGCATAGCATGGAGAAGGCATTCACGAAGGCGCTCGACATCGGAGTAACTATCATTACCGCTACCGACACGCAGTACGGGCCGAGAAGCAACACGCGCATCTCTAGAGAGATAACGAACTTCGTCGAGCTGGGCATGACGCCCCTCCAAGCGCTTCAATCGGCGACCACCGTTTCGGCCCAGGTTTACGGCCTCGCGGATCGCACGGGCGCCATCGAGCCGGGGCTCGAAGCGGATCTCGTCGCGGTCGAAGGGAATCCCCTCGACGATATCTGGGTCGTTCATGATCCGATGTTCGTGATGAGCAACGGCCGGCTGGTGTACCACCGCACGGTGGATCCCGCGCATCACATCCCCCCGCGATATGAGTGGACCGGCTTCGGAACTGGCGGACCAGTCCCCTAACCAACAATGTACTCTCCGTCCGGAGTCCAGCTTGGCGAACTAAAAAGACTTTGCTTGTCCTTGCTCAGCTGTTTGGGATCGGAACCGTCCGAGTTAGCGATCCAGATGTTTTCGGCCCCATCACGATCACTCAAGAAAGTGATGCGGGAGCCGTCGGGGGAATAGCACGGTTGGCTGTCAAAGGCCATGCCACTGGTGATGCCGACAGAGTCGCCTTCCTCGAGCGGGACAGTGTACAAGTCCCCCAGCAGTTCAAACAGGATCGTCTACCCATCCCGGGAGATGTCCAGGGAAATCCAGGTCCCCTCATCGGTCGTGAACTCTATCTTGCGTTCGGGCTCGAGGGGCAGGCCTTCATTCTGGTTTCTCGGAGAACGATCGGTGAGGGGAGGCGCGCCCGGCGCCGGCGAGGCATCCCGCCCCTGCGCTCCCGAGGCCCCCGGGGCACGGACCGCTCCCGTGACTCCATTAATAATGTCTAAATAATTCTTGGGCGACTCCTCAGTTTTCTTTCAAAGACATCTTGGGGTCAAACGGCCTTGAAGCCCTCAACTTGACAGTACCGCCAGGCGCATTCGCGCTATTTCGAGAATGACTCCTCCACGGTAGAATGCTCAACACGTCAGGGCAAGCGAAACCCTTGGAGGACACACCCATGAATCTCTCACGGCTATGCGTTCTGTTCGCCGCTTCGGTTGCGGCAATTTGTTCATCTGTGGTCGCTCAAGAATCTCCCGCGGCGGTCGTCGCGGCTTTGGACGCCCGTTCCGATCATATGACAGAGGTGGCTATGAAGATCTGGACCCTGGCTGAGCCTGGGTACCTGGAGACCGAGAGCTCAGGGCTCCTTCAGTCTGAGCTGCGTGAGGCCGGGTTCCGCGTGGAAGCCGGGGTAGCCGGTATTCCAACCGCCTTCGTCGCAAGCTGGGGTAGCGGAAGCCCGGTCATCGGCGTTCTTGCAGAATTCGACGCCCTTCCCGGCATCAACCAGGACGCGGTTCCCACCCGGCAGGGCATCGACGGCAAGACCGCGGGTCACGCCTGTGGGCACCATCTGTTCGGCACGGCGTCGACCCACGCGGCCATTGCGGCGAAAGAGTGGCTCGAGGCGACCGGCTCCTCCGGCACGATTCACCTCTATGGCACGCCGGCCGAGGAAGGCGGCTCCGGAAAAGTTTACATGGCCCGCGCTGGACTGTTCGCGGACGTGGACGCGGTGCTTTCGTGGCACGCCGGCGACCAGAACTATGCCGGGCCCAACACCAACCTGGCCGTGAAGTCGGCCAAGTTTCGTTTCTCCGGCGTCTCCGCCCATGCGGGGGCGGCCCCCGAGCGAGGCCGGTCGGCGCTCGACGGCGTGGAGGCGATGAACTACATGGTCAACATGATGCGCGAGCACGTGCCTCAGCAGACGCGCATCCACTACGTGATCACGGCCGGGGGCAGCGCGCCGAACGTCGTTCCGGATTTCGCCGAAGTGTACTACTACGTGCGCCATCCCGATCCGGCGATCGCCAAGGAAGTTTTCGAGCGGATGGTGCTGAGCGCCGAAGGAGCAGCTACAGGAACGCAAACCTCGATGACGTACGAAGTGATCGGCGGCTCCTACAACCGTCTTCCCAACACGACCCTACAAGAGGTGATGCATCGACATCTCGAGGCGGTGGGTGGGGTCGAATACGACGAAGCGGAGCTCGCCTTCGCAGAAACCGTCCAACAGTCTTTCGAAAACCCACCCGACCTGGATCAGGCGTGGCTGATCCAACCCAACGAGTTCCGCCAGACTTACGCCTCCGCTGACACCGGCGACATCACGTGGCTGGTGCCATCAGCCAACCTTTCGACAGCCACTTGGGTACCCGGTACGACGGCCCACAGCTGGCAGGCCATTGCGGCGGGCGGCACGAGCATCGGTGCCAAAGGCATGATGGTGGCCGCCAAGACCTTGGCCTTGACCGCGATCGACCTCTTCCGGAATCAGGGCGTTATCGCGAAAGCGCGGTCCGAGTTCGATGAGCGTCGCGGTCCAGACTTCGCATATGAGGCTTTGTTGGGCGACCGGGATCCGCCTTTGGATTACCGGCTGCCGGGGGCCAGGCGATAGGGAGGTCCTTGGTTTCACGGGCTGAGGAGTAATGACGAGGCAGAGGATAAACTTTCTACCAAAGGAGCTCCAAGAATGAGGAATACCGTCGCGTTGTGCTTGCTCGCTGTCTCGACAGCTTGCGCCGATCGAACGCCCCCCGCCATTCTCGACATCGTGCTCGCTCGAAACGATAACGAAGCCGTACCGCTTGCGGGGACGCTCTCCATCACTCTCGACGAGCCCGCGCGCTTGACACTCCACTTCGATGACGGCGACGACCAGTGGACGGCGAGGCCCAACAGTGGATGGAGCACGACGCACGACGTTCCGGTGCTCGGTCTACGGGCGGGAAAGCGGCACGCGATCACCGTTGTCGTGACCGACGCTTTGGGCAACGAAGCACGTTCCGAGACACTGGAGTTCGAACCCGACCCGCTGCCGGATATCTTTCCCACCATCGAGCTTGCCGTGGCCGAGCCCTCGAGGATGGAGCCCGGCATCACCCTCTTCGACACTTTTCGCTGGCTCGAATCGGGCCCGGTCTCCGACTACGGTCTGCTCGTTGCAGTCGACGATGCCGGTGAGGTCGTCTGGTCTACGAGGCCAATCACGGTGTTGGCGATGCGCTCAAGCTATCGAACGGCCATCTCCTCTACCAGTCGGAAAGAAAAGGTCGTGCCTACGTCAGGATGGTTGCGCTACTTACCCATGAGGTTATTGCAAAAAGAAAACGATGGGGGGTGCTTTTTTCAGATATAGATTTTCAAGAATAATTGGATCGGCGACGCGCGGCTTGCGATGGATGGGCGTTCGAGACTACCGCTACTCAGCCAGGCGCTGTCTCCCAGCCGGTTGGCTGGCGTGGGTCGATGGGGATGGCCGCAGCTGGCCGCATTGTTGCTCACCGTCGTGACGGGGGATCACGGTCTTCCGCATGTCGCATCCCGTAGTGTGCCAAAACTCGATCAACGCCGGATGCTGAGTGTTCGCAGGTCGTTGAAGCGTCCAGGAGCAATCCCGCCGGACTCGATGGGCGGCTAGAATCCGGGCCCATGCAACCGTACCTCTGGCAGTTCTTAGTCATGACCTTGGCTGGATGGGTCAACCGGTTCCAACAGGACGCGATCGAATACCTGAAAGAAGAGAATCGCGTTCTTCGGGAACAACTGGGTGGACGCCGACTGCGTTTTACCGATGCGCAGCGTCGGCGGCTCGCGGCGAAGGCGAGGACCTTGGGTAGGGATGGTCTGAAGGAGGTCGCGGGCCTGGTCACGCCCGACACACTGTTGCGGTGGTACACACAGCTGATCGCGAAGAAGTACGACGGGAGCAAGCGCCGTGGTCCGGGACGGCCTCGCGTGGCAGAAACGATACTGGAGCTCGTCGTCAGGATGGCGACCGAAAACTCAACCTGGGGCTATACAAGGATTTGCGGCGCTCTTCGTAACCTGGGCCACGACGTCGGCCGAAACGCGGTCAAGCGCATCCTCGCGGAGCACGGAATCGAGCCTGCACCCGAGCGCCGCAAGCGACTCCCATGGGAGACGTTTCTGAAGGCTCATTGGGGAGCCATCGCGGCGACCGACTTCTTCACGGTTGAGGTGCTGACTGCCAGCGGGCTGATTCGCTACTTCGTGCTCTTCGTTATCGACCTCAAGACGCGCAGGGTCGAGATCGCGGGCATCACGAATCAGCCCTACGACGACTGCGTGACGCAAGTGGCACGCAACCTGACGGACGCGATTGATGGCTTTCTTCGAGACACTCGCTTTCTCATTCACGACCGCGACCCGCTCTTTTCAGCATCGTTCCGCGCCACACTCGGTGCTGTCGGCGTGGAGACGGTGAAGCTGCCGGCGAGGAGTCCGAATTTGAACGCCTACGCCGAACGCTTTGTTCGGTCCATCAAAAGCGAGTGCCTCAGTCGGATGATTCCGTTAGGAGAGAATCATCTCCGCGCGAGTATCCGCGCTTTCGTCGCCCATTACCATCTGGAGAGAAATCATCAAGGCCTCGACAACGAGCTCATCTGCCCGGTCCGGGAATCGAAGCGGACCGACGGTGGCATCCGATGTCGAGAGCGTCTCGGCGGAACGCTCCGATACTACTATCGAGAGGCGGCGTAGGAGAAGCGACGAACCGCGACATCATGCCTCGCGCGTTGTGCGGGTCGATGGCCTGCGCCGTCGTAGAGTCTCACCTCGGTCCCCCAGGCCGCGGCTTTCTCAAACCCGAAAAGGAGGTTCTAATAATGACAGGGTCGTTCGCTCTGGTTTTGGCACACTACGGGAACGAAAGGCCGAAACGTGCGGCGGCGCCAGCTCCGAGAAATCGGAAGCTCGAATCAGGCGAGCGCCTTTTGGAGCGTCCGCCCCTCGAAAGGTGTGGTTCGCCAAAACGCCATCCGGAGCCGATTCTACGGGTCGCCCGTGATACGTGCCGGATGCGACTTTATATGTTTGTGACCAAACGCGATCTGTAAGTCATTGATTTCGCACGTGGACGAGTTTTGACGAGGGACAGTCGCCGGATACGGCGCTTACGGTCGCCGTGGCGTCGTGGCGAACGTGGACACGAAGTATCGCGGCGATTGCCGTCGCCGCCCACCACGTCCCGCGTCGTCACCGTAACTTCTCGAACCCGCTCGAGCGACATCTGACCGCCGGTAAAACGCCCGACACGAATCTTCGGGCCGCTGAGATCGACAAGGACCGCGGTAGGCCGCCTGCCCGTTTTATTGGCCACCTCGCAGACGCGGCGATAGACCGCACGGTGCGTCTCGTGCGTACCGTGGGACATATTTAGTCGAAAGACATCTACTCCGGCGTGGACGAGACGCTCGATAGTGTCCGCGTCGCTCGAGCTCGGGCCCAAGGTGGCCACGATTTTCGTGTGCCGATACTTAAGGAGCGCGATCTCGGTCGTGATGGGCACCCGTCAGTTGGCCCTGTAAACCTCGCTCATACGCCGGCGCCGATAAACGCGAGGATCTCGTACGGTCCCAAACGTTCACCGACTCTCAGCGTACATATATTCTTTCCATCGTACTCGTCACCAAACAGTAGCACGTCGCCCACGGCATCGAAAAGGGCGCTGCTTCTTAGCTTGCGCGATGCAGCCGAATGGCTGAAGATGCATCCATGTATCGAGTTAGTAGCAGTAACGGTCCCTACGCGTGTTTTTTTTCGGTTCCTTTTATTGCGCTTAGTCCGCTTAGTTAGCGAGAGGTCTTCAATGTCACGGCTTCCAGAGAGTAACGGAATCGCCACCCGCAAGCCATCATGGTTGCCATTCGCCCTCGCTTACGCAACTATCTCTTCGACTGAGACACAAGGAGGCCCTTTCATGAGCAACGTCGTTCATACCAGCCGTATCGAGATCCGAAAGCACGTCGGACCGCACCGGACCGCCCGCGTCGAGGGCTTCGACAAGCCCTTCGACTTCGGCATTCACGGCGGGATCAAGGACTTCTACCAGAAGAAGTACGGGGCCAAGATGCCCGGGGTGGAGTATCCCGCCACGCTCGACTACATGATCGCCGCCGTAGCCGGGTGACTGACCGGCACCCTCGGGGGCGCGCTGGATGCGCGCGGCGTGACGTCAGCAGAGAACCTGAAGGCGGCCGTGGAAGGTGACATCGAGGCCGTCGAGGGAGTCCTTCGCATCACCCGGATTCGGCTCCGCTACCAGGCCACGATTCCAAAGGGAACCCGCGACGAGGTTCACCGGGCCCTCGAGGTCTACGCGGACAGTTGTCCGGCCTACCAATCGGTCAAGGGCTGCATCGATGTGAGCTGGGAGGCCGACTTCACGGAAGCGCCTTGAGGCGGGGATCGCACATACGAGCGTAGAGGGTGTTCGAGTGAACGAACGGATTTCGTTCACTCGAAAGTACCATTGGAGCAGGTCGACAATCTAAGCGCGGTTGCTCGCGTCGAAGGGCATGCCTGGAACACCGTCGCTCGATGGCTTGAGAAAGCCGCCGACGTTTGCCGTGGCTTCAACCATAGATGGATTGCCGGATTCGTCGTCGAGGAGCTCCAAGCGCGTCCGTGGACTTCAGCAAACCGGTGATGGGCTGGATGTAGACGACGTCGGGATCCTGGGGGTCGGCGGTGATGTGGTTGTAGGAATTGGGGCTCTCCAACTTGCCGGGGTCTTGATGCGTCCTCTGCCAGGTGGACGCGCCGTCATCGGAACGATAGATCCCGCCTTCGCCTTCGTCAGCCTCGATGAACGCATAGACCCGGTCGGAGCCCGCCGGTGAGATGGCTATGCCGATCTTCCCAATCAGCCCTGCGGGCATACCAGGGTTTCGGTGATGTCCGTCCAGGTGTCCCCGCCATCTGTGGTCTTGAAAAGTCCGCTGGTAGGGCCGCCGCTCTCCTCGTCCCACGGGTACGTCACATGGTGGTTCAGGGCCGCGAGGATCACCTTCGGGTTCGTGGGATCCAAGGACAGATCCACCGCACCGGTAGTCTCGCCCTTATACAGGATCCGTTCCCACATCTCCCCTCCATCCGTGGTTCGATAGACGCCGCGATCTGGGTACGGGCCAAACATGTCCCCCATTGCCGCCACATACACGATATCGGGATTGGTTGGATGAATGCGGAGCTTGGCGATGTGCCGGGTCTCTTGCAAGCCCACGTTGGTCCACGTCTCTCCTCCGTCGGTAGATTTATAGACCCCGTCTCCGGGCGAGATGAATTGCCGTTGAAGCCCCTCAACTGTCCCCGCGAAGATAACCTCCGGGTCCGAGAGCGACACGTCGAGGGCGCCCATCGCGGGGAATTTGAAGGAGCCGTCGGACACGTTCCGCCAATGCCCTCCGGCATCGGTGGTCTTCCACACTCCGCCGTGGGCAGCGCCGAAATAGTAGAGGAGGGGGTCGTCGGGATGTCCCGCCACCGCAAGGACACGCCCTCCACGGTACGGCCCGACGAACCGCCACTCGAGGGCCGAAAGAAAACTGGCATCCACGCTGGGATCGTCGGTGGGGATGACTTTGCCCGTGCTGACGGCACTGGAGTCGCCGGGGCATCCAAACAGGACAAGGAGGACAACAACCGTAGTGGAGAACATCTTTGAGCCGACTCGGGTGACATGGCAAATCGCATTCATCGCCATCTCCACGGGACAGGGGCTAGTGCTCTCGAAGAGCCTGCTCGAGCGCGTTTGTGAGCTGCAGTGCGTGGTTCTCGTCGAAGACCAGCGGCGGACGAATTTTCAGAACATTGGCGGCCGGGCCCGTGACTCCCACGAGTACCCCTAGCTCGCGCATTCGGTTAGTGATGGCCGCCGCTTCTCTCGCCGCGGGTTCGAGAGTCGAACGGTCGCGTACCAATTCCACACCTATGAACAGACCGGCCCCGCGCACTTCGCCTATCAGGGGATGTTGCTCTGCAAGCTTCTCGATCTGTGATCGAAGGATTGCACCAACCGATGCTGCACGCTCTTGCAGCCCTTCTTGTTCCAACACATCGAGTACCGCGAGCCCCACCGCGCACGCCACGGGGTTGCCGCCCGTGGTGCTAAAGAATTCACTTTCTTCCATGAGTGATGCCACGATCGCAGGTGTCGTCACCACCGCCGCCATTGAAAATCCGTTCCCGATCGGTTTTCCGAGAGTGACAATGTCCGGGACCACATCATGGGCGGCGAAGCCCCAGAAGTAATCGCCGGTTCGACCGAAGCCCGACTGCACTTCATCGGCCACGCACAGCCCCCCGGCCGCTCGGACCTTCTCGAATGCCGCCGGGAGGTAGCCTTTAGGTGGAACCAGTATGCCGCTGCTGGCGAGGATCAGATCGAGGTAGAAGGCGGCCGGCGCAAATCCTCGCGCGTTGAGGGACAGGGCGGCGGCGTCTATGCATGCCGCGTAGCGGTCTGCATATTGCGGATCATCCCTGCGGAATCTTCCTCGATAACCATCCGGTGCGGGGACCGTGGCGATGTGTTCGGCGAGAGGTCTACCTTCGCCATGTTCGGCGGGGGAGAGCTCGTAAACCGCGTCGGTGGTTCCGTGATAGGCATCCTCGATCACGATGGCGCCGGAGTTTTGCGTATGTGCTTTGGCGAGACGCCAGGCGAGGTCGTTCGCTTCGCTTCCCGAGCATACGAACATGCAGATCGAAAGATCACCGGGCAGGGTTGCGATGAGGCGGTCCCCATATTCGAGGACGGATTCGTAGAGGTAACGCGTATTGGTGTTCAGCGTGGCCGCTTGTTGCGCGAGGGCCTGGACCACGCTGGGATGACAATGTCCGACTTGGGGCACATTATTATAGGCGTCGAGAAACGAGCGTCCCGCGGCATCGATGAGCCATGCACCCTCGCCACGCACGACGTGAAGGTGGTTTTTGTAGGAGAGCTCCAAACCCGGCCCGAGGCGTTGCCGGCGCCGCTCGAGAAGTGGCTGCAGGCTTTCTTCATCCACGGGGCTCCGGGTGAAATCCGGGACGGCGAGGGAGATCGGCGTCGCGCACGCGCGGCGAAGCCCGGCATACATCCGCTTTGCGCCCCACTTTCCCATCTGCTCGAGTAGTGCGGCAGCCTCATCTATGCCACCCATGATGTAATCGGTGTTTTCCGGGTGATGGCAGACCCGCCAGTTAGCAATCGCGATCTCCATCGCACATCGGGTGGACACGAGATCGAAAATTAGACGGAGCTCATCGTCCTCCAATGCGGTGACGGCGTGATAACCGGCCGTAATCTCCGCCGCGATAGCGATGGGGTCCGAGTGCTCGACGATCAACTTGGAAATCGGCACCGCAAGATCACAGACCAGCGGCGCGTGAATGAGATCACCGAAGTCGATGACGCCAGTGACGCGGTCACCGGCAGCCAGGGTGTTCTGTGCATTGACGTCGTTGTGAATGATCTGCGCGCGCTGTTTCTGAAGCTCGGGAAGCACCTCCGCGTCGAAGTGATCGAGAACCTCCTCGACGACGCGGCGGCGTGCGGGTTCGTCGATGTGGTGTGTGCGCGCGCGAAGACCCGGGGCCTGGGTGAGATCCCAGAGGAGATCGTGCCGCCCCGCCGGATGAAAGAAACCGCGCAGAGCGCGGGCCAGGCGCGCGGTCATGGCGCCAACATCGCGTCCGAGCGCAGGGTGTAGCGTGGCATCCTCGAGCAATGGGCCGGGTAGGAAGCTGAGCACCCGGGCGATGAAACGCCGCCCATCGGCCTCTTCGATCTCACTAGAAAAGGCGCCGTCGGGAGTCGCCTTGACGCGGGGGACCGCCAGGTCTGGGTCGACCTGGGCTATGTGCAGCAGCGCCTCGGTCTGCATGTCCAAAATCGCCGGATTCTCGGCAGGGTTCGCGATCTTCAAGACCCATTCGCTTCCATCTTTGGCGCGCAATCTGAAGTTCTGATCTCGCTCGCTACGAAGCGGCTGAGCGGACGCCTGGATGTCAAAGGCCCGCTGTGCGAAAGCTTCGGCCTCCGGGGTCGAAAACGCCGGAGCCGGTGCCTCCAAGACCGTTTCGGCTTTGGCTCCAGTCTCGGATTGGGGGGTGGGCGACATGGACTTTAGCTACGCTTCGGGTGCGAGCAGATCGTGGGCCCGAGCCGCCACCTCGACGACGCTTGCTTCCTGATCCCGCTCGACCAATAGGAACGTCTCGGCGAGGTTGACCGTTGGGCAAACGTGCCGTGGAACCAGCAGAAGCTCTGTGCCGCGCGGCGGTAGCTTGCCGTCGACCACACGGAGCGGCAGGTGCTCCTCGCTCGGCGCTTGGGCGATGAGGCCCGGATGGCCGAGAACGTAGGCTGCCGGCTCGCCCGCTTCCGCGGCGAGTGACTTCGACCCGGCATCGCAGGTTGCCACGTCGGCCGTCGGGTGGCTGATCACGCGGGTGAACAACAGCGCCGCCGGGCGGAGCTCCACATCCGCCATAAGGTCCTCGGTGAACATGTCGTGGAACACGACCGTGCCAGGCGAGATCCGATGCACCGTGTTGTCGAGCTCTTGGAACCCGGCGAAGGACAGGGCGTAGGGAAAGGCCGGCGTGCCGCTAGTGATCAGTTCGCCGACCACGATGCCGGCTTTTCGCAGGCTGGCCTCGATCGACAGAAGTTCGCGGTAGAGCTCCCAGCAACGCTCCTGCCGGGCGGGGGCAAGGTTGTCGCGAACGTGGCCATCGTAGAAGTGCAGGCCGCGAAAACGAGACCCGGCCGCCCGCGCCACGGCTTCGATCCCAGCCCGGTCTGCCATCGGGATCCCCGTCCGATTCATCTGCGGGTTGATGTCGACGAACACCCCGAGCTCGGCCGACACCGAGGCGGCGTGCGTCGGAGCCTCACTGAGAACCGAGAGACGCAGGCCGGGATGAGCCTTGGCCAGCCGTTCGATCTTGTCGATGTTGGGCGGCAGCAGCGGGTAGGCGACGAGGACGTCGGCACCCTCGACGGCCATCTCGAGCAACAGTTTGACCAGGTATTCGGCCTCGCGCGGGGTCGCGCATTTGAAGTGCCGCACCCCGGCGTTCACCAACTCACGCCAGATCACAGGGGTCTTGGTCGTCTTGACGTGCGGCCGCCAACGGGTAGGCTCGCCACCCATGTACTCGACCACCTGCTGCACATTGGCACGAACGTGATCGAGGAACACCACGAGGGCGGGACTGAAAAGGCGTTCGGTGATGGACGCGGGCAGCGCATAGTCGGCGAGGGCGAGGCGATCGAGGTGTCTCGAGCTTGGCATTTCGGTTTGATCCTACGCCGGTTCGGTCCTCAGTAGGCAGATAAAAAGTAGTTGCGTGCGGCTAGTTGGTGCTGACGCTTGCGATCACCGTCCCGGATTTGCGTCGTTCCAAAATCCCATCGAGCCAGTCTGGATCCATCTCTGGGGACGGAAGCCAGCAACAGCTCGGTATATTCATGATGCGGGGGAGTGAGGATCTCGTCTCTGGGCCCATGCTCTACGATACGACCCTGCAGCATCACGATAATCTCATCCGCGATGGCTCTTACGGTTGCCAGATCGTGAGTGATGAACAGGTACGAAACGTGGAGCTCGTCTTGAAGGTCCTGTAACAGCTTCAAAATGCCCTCGGCGACCAGTTGGTCCAGAGTCGAGGTTACTTCGTCACAGATGATCAGCTCTGGCTGATGGCCCAATCATCGCCTCGCCCAGGATAGTAGGCGGTGATGTGGTGGACGCGTACGCTCGTGGCAGCCCATTCCTCGTTCAGCAATTTGGCCACGAGCTGTTGGCCCGCCTGGTTGCCTCCGCTGTCCCCGATGAAGGCGATGTCCAAGAATCCGTGCTGCTTCAGGCTTCGTGCGGCGTATTCGAGCAGTTTGGCGAACACGTTCTGTGGCAGCGTGATCGTTCCAGCAAACCGCATGTGGCCGGTGGGCGGGTTGACGTCGCCTTCAGGGACGTAGGCGACCACGGGGGCGACGAGAGCATTCCCGAGCTTTTTGGCGACTTCTGAAGTCTTGTACTTCACTAGATAGTTGTGCTTACCACGCGCCATGTGAGGACCGTTCTGTTCGGTGCCGCCGGTCGGAATGATCACGGTTGTCTTGCCGGCGGCAATCACATCGCGCACCTCCATCCACGTGAGCTCTTCGAGGAATACGCCGTTTGGTCGAGGCACGGAGGGTGCCTGCGTCCATGCTGGGAGACAAATGACAGCGAGCGTAATCAGAACACCGTTTCGCACGTGGCCTCCGTTCTTGCTGCTTGGGGTTGTGGTTTGTTTGCAGGCTCATCGTCTCACGTACACAACACTAAAACGAGCACACTGCGCGCGTTTCGACGGCGGGACCTGAGACCATGGTGCGTAGGAACCGATGGTGGGTGCCAGTCGAGTAGGATCCTCCGGAGAGCTGCGCTCAACACGTGGAACAAATGAGCAGGGTACCGCGTGACGAAACCGCTTCGCGCGATCGAAGATTTGCTTACTGAGGACGGACTCGCGAAGGGTCTCATTCGCCAAGCTTTCTCCAGGCGTTCGAACGCGGCGTCAATCCGATAAGGGGATACGTCGGCATTGAGCACGAAGTCATGAGATTTCCGGAGCGTCGCACACCGGACCCCGTGGAAGTCGACGCGCGACTGGCGGAAGACGCCACGATCACCCACGTGGCCTCGGTTCATTGCGAGACCACGTCGGGGACCTTGAATCCGGTCGAGCTCATTGGTGCCGTGGTCAAGAAGCACGGACCTTGCTCCATCGTGGATGCGATGTCGAGCTTTGGTGCCGTGCCTATTGATCTCGAGGCGGCCGGCATCGACTTTCTGGTGTCGTCGGCGAACAAGTGCATCGAGGGCGTACCCGGCTTCGCCTTCGTCATCGCGCGGCGCGAGCGCCTTCTCGAGACGAAGTCTTGGGCACGAAGCTTGAGCCTCGACCTCTATTCCCAGTGGTATGGGCTCGAGAGAAACGGTCAGTTCCGCTTCACGCCACCGACCCACACGCTTCTTGCTTTTCACCAGGCGCTCGTGGAGCTCGACCAAGAAGGTGGTGTGGATGGTCGCGCGGCGCGCTACCGGGCGAATCACGAGGCGCTTCTCGCGGGAATGGAGGAGATGGGCTTCGTCGCCTATCTCGAGCCCGAGCTGCAGAGCTACATCATCACTTCGTTTTGCTCTCCACGGGATCCGCGATTCGACTTCGAAGTTTCTACAGGTGGCTCAGCGACCGGGGCCTTGTTATCTACCCTGGAAAGCTCACGGACGCGGACTGTTTTCGCATTGGCACCATTGGCCGCATCGAGCCCGACGACGTCCGTCGATTGGTGGAGGCCGTTCGGGACTACGTCGGCGAGAGGGCGATGCGTCCGTCGGCAATTTGACTTGCCGTTGCCTCGACGAGTTGACCGGGTGATACGGCGTCGTTAGGATCGTTGCGACGTTCGGCGATTGAGAGAACCTACCATGAAGGTTGAGCAACACTTCGGGTCCAGGAAATTCTCGACAAGCTCGGCGAGGGTGGGATCGGTGTGGTTTACCGGGCGCGGTATTCAGATTGTCGTCGAAAACGACGACGGTGTCATCTCGCCAGAGCCTTTCCGGGGCCGCCCGAAAGCTCGGGGACGTTGCGTGCGCCGGAATAAGGCATCTTCACGGGGGCAACGCGGATCTTGCCGTCTGAGGTCTCGTATCTCTGCGCGGTGACGAGCACTGGGGTGAGCAAGGCCAAGATGAGCCACTTCTTCATTTGGAGTCTCCTTCGGTCAATACGGCATCGAGAATTTTGTCGGGGTCGTCCCATCCATGCTCGTCCTGGACCTCGCGACAGCGTGCGAGTATATCGCCAAAAACCTTTCCAGGATGCAAACCGCGTGCGATCAAGTGCCGTCCGAGAACGACGTCTTTCGGCGCTTCCACCACGAGCTCGAGCGTCTCCATCTGCTGCCGAAAGTGAGTACCGGCGGGGTATTGCCTCGCAAGCGCGTCTTTCGTCGTGCGGCCAAAATGATCGGCGGTCGCGACGCGCAGAAGAAGCTCCATCGTTACTCCGCGCGCTTTTAGATCGCGCGCGAGACGGCGATAGCCTTTCGCGGTCGCACCGTTTCTGAAATAAAGACCGGGTGCGAGGTGATGGCGTACGAGCACGCCGACGCGGTCGACGAGCTCGGTCGGAGCGCGTAAGCGCTCGAGAAACGCTTCCGCGATGGATACACCTTCGCTGTCATGTCTGTGCGATCGGATCCGGCCGTCGACTTTCTCGGTTGTTGCGGGCTTTCCGAAGTCGTGGCAGAGTGCGCCGTACATGAGGGCCAGATCGTTCTCGTCGCTTAGACGGAGCCTAGCTGCCTCGTCGATCACCAAAAGCGTGTGGACGAAGACGTTCCCTTCGGGATGCCATTCCGGGTCTTGCGGCGTTTCGATCATCGCTTCTATCTCGGGAAAAATCCGCAGCAGCCCCGTCTCACGAAGAAACTCGAACGCGACCGAAGGCCGCTCTGCCTTCAAGAGGACCTTGTTGAGCTCCGCAAAGACGCGCTCCGCCGAGAGCTCCGAAAGGTCGAGCGCTGCGCAAAGTCGCTTTAGCTCGTCGTTGGGCGTCATCCCGAAACGCGCTGCGAACTGGGCCACACGCAGGCCGCGGAGCGGGTCTTCCGAGAAATGTGATGGGTCGGTGGCACGGAGGACCTTGGCTTCGAGATCGTCCCGCCCGCCGAAAGGATCAAGAAGAGCGCCGGTCGCAAGGTCGTAGCCAACACTATTAATCGTGACGTCGCGTCGCCTCGCGGCCTCCTCGAAGCTCATCTCCGGGTCGTAGGTGACGTCGACCCCCGTATGTCCTTTCGCGACCTTGCTGTCTTTTCGCGGCAGGGAGAAGTCGGCGTCGAGGCCCCGCACGCGAAGCACACCGAAAGCGCGACCGATCCGAGTAACTTTGCCGAAACGGGCGAGCACTGCTTCGAGGCGCTCGAGCGGAAGGCCAAAGACCTCGATATCGACGTCTTTCGAAGGGATGTCGAGAAGACGATCGCGAATGTAGCCGCCAACGAGAAAGGCGCGCCCGCCTTCCTCACGAAGCGCCGCCACGATCTGGGGCAGAGGTTCTTCGAGACGGATACTGATATTGATAGGGTCGCGCAACGTGATCAGGGCTCGCGCCACTCCACGGGGTTGCCCACTGCGATTTTCCCATCATCGAGAACTTCGCCAAACGCGCCGCCTAGCCATTCGGAGCGCATGGCGCTTCTGAGACCTTGATGCGCCTCGTCCATTCGCTCGCAGGGCCTCGTCTCCCCGTAAATGCGTATACGTACGGCGCCGACGGCGAGAACCCGTCCGCTGGCGTCTTTCAGGTCGACACCGCTCACCATGAGATTGGCGCGGCGCGACGACGGGTCGGCGTCGCCTTTCGTTTGCTCCATGAGCGCTTGCCACGCTTCTTTGGAAAGAATGGTGACTTGGCGTTTGCCACCCTGGTTGGCATTGCCTTCGATGCCGCGGCCTTCCACCATCGTGGCTTCCGATTTAGGATCCATGGGCCCGCGTTTGAAACGCTTGACCCAAATCGCCTCGAGAAGTCCCTGCTGTGTCATGTCGGACGTATTTTAGACGAATTTTGCGATATTCTCCGTCCATGACGAAGCCACGACGTGAATTCTTCAAGACACTGGGGGCTCTCGCGATGGTCGAGCCCGTACTCCTTGCTCACGCGGCGAAAGTGCGAAGGAGCTCGCGCGGGACGAAGACTTTTGGTTCACCGTCCGCCGCGCTTATGACATCACGCCCGAGTTCATCCATCTCGAGAGCGGATGGTTCAGCCCTGTTTCGCGAGAGGTGCAAGACGCGCAGTTTCAGTACATGGCGCGCCTCAACACGATCACCTCGTTTTACTTGCGGCGGCAATATGACCAGGACAAAGTCCACATCAAACGGCCATGGGCCGGCTCGCCGGCTTGTCCCCGGACGAGTTCGTGATCTGCCGCAACACCACGGAGGCGCTCGACACCGTGATCCTTGGTCTCGATCTCGAGCGCGGCGACGAAATTGTCTGGTGTGAGCGCGAATATCCGAGCATGAAAGACGCGCTCGAGCAGCGCGCCGAGCGAGACGGTACGGTCAACAAAGTCATCCAAGTCCCGCTCGTGCCGGAGACCGATGGGGAAGTGGTTGCGCTCTACGAAAAAGCCATCGGCCCGCGAACGAAAGCGATCCTCGTCTCGCACATGATCTATCTTACGGGCCAGGTGCTGCCGGTGCGCAAGATTTGTGACATGGCCCACGCGCGCGGCGTCGAGGTCATCGTGGACGCAGCGCACAGCTTCGCCCATCTCGACTACAAAATCCCGGAGCTCGGCTGCGACTATCTCGGTACGAGCCTTCATAAATGGCTCGGAACGCCTCTAGGGGCCGGCCTGATGTATGTGCGGAAGGACAAGATCTCGAAAGTCTGGCCTTTGTTCGCGGACCGTAC
>Ga0310121_10001700_pt1 | contig 21908 bp, 18 predicted proteins | sample CB27_Tmax_986_MG_FD_203504 | JGI IMG/M metagenome (GOLD analysis project Ga0310121, IMG submission 203504) | Marine microbial communities from Western Arctic Ocean, Canada - CB27_Tmax_986 | ecosystem: Environmental > Aquatic > Marine > Oceanic | place: Canada: Western Arctic Ocean | collected...
CTCCCGTAAAACGGCGTCCTAAGATACTGCTCGTCGATCGCACGCATGAGCGCCAAGTTTTCGGTCGTTTCGCCCCGCACCTGGAAGTACCACGTCGAGCGCGGCAACCCCAACAGCTCGCACTGACGAGTGATGCTTATCCCTGGATGTGCTGGTTCGATCCATTGCCGAAGTACCTCAATTGGGTTGGGCAGATTTTTTTCAACCACTCGACTTCCATCTTCAAGCGGCCAATCTGCTCGTACAGTTCTTGCTCCTCTGCCGAGGTTTCGTCCTGCCTGCTGCGGCCGTCGGCAAATAGCTCTGGAGCACCAGCGAGGAGCTGCTTCTTCCAAGACGTCACCTGGCTGGTATGGATACTGAATTTCGCTGCCAGCTCTGCTGTCGACCTGTCGCCGCGTGCCGCTGCCAACGCCACCTTGGCCTTGAATACCGCACTGAAACTTCGTCGCTTCCTAGCCATCTGCCGGATCTCCTGATAGGATCATCCTGACCGGATTTCATGCCTTATCAAGCTGTCCAGTTTTTGGGGTCCACCTCACTCCGCTTGGAATTCTTGCGGTGTAGTTTGTGGAAATGCCTCGCATTCTGCTTTGAGGCTGACTACATTATCGTTTTACTGTTGAGAAGACTCCTTAGCTCGACGAAACTTATGGCGAGGACTCGATGAGACGTACGTATCTAGTTGTTTTTCTTTGTGTCAGTGGCCTTCTTGCGACCAGGACACTCCTAGCCTCTGAGCTCCAGGGCGAGGTCAATCGGCGAGTCACGATCAATACCCTTTCTGTCTACCATGGTGTTGACGAGACTTTTGGTGCATTGACCAAAGTGTCGATTTGGTTTGATCGCAGCGACGACAAGCGAACAAGGATCGCCTTTATCGAGGACGAAATTGACGGTTTCGGCGATATGTGGCGAGGCGCTGCTTGGCAAGCGGCGATGTTAGCAGCGGACCTCTGTGGTCACGACCTGGCAGGAACGCGAATTTTTCTCGAACGCAGTGGTCGCGTTGACGGGCCCAGTGCTGGGGCGATTACTACCGTTGGGGTACTGGCTGCGCTACGAGGCGACACGGTGCGGTCGGACGTCGCGATGACTGGCACCGTGAATCCAGACGGAACGATCGGCCCTGTCGGAGGTATTCCTCACAAAATTGACGGCGCAGCGGCAGCCGGCATGAAGCTCGTCTTGGTGCCATATGGCATGCGAAACGATTGGGACTCGGTGCTCGAAAAGAATGTCGACCTTATCGAACGTGGCGCCAATCAAGGTGTTGAGGTCAAAATGGTCGGCGATGTTTACACGGCTTACGAACTCATGACGGGTAAAGAGTTGCCTCGCTCAGCTCCCGCCCCGGCTCCCACGTTGAACCACGCTGTCTATGGCAAGCTGCGAATATTCATCGATGAATGGCTTGTCCGTTATCGAGAACAGCTTTCTCGGTACAACGAAGTTCCCGAAAGATACCGTAGTGATTACACGGACGAGCTGATTGAAGAAGCGGCTACCTGGGTTGAAGGCATCGACGAACTGCTCAGCGAGGGGCAGGCCCCTGCCGCTTATAACGATATGGTCGACGCGACAGTCAAGGCTGGAATTGCCTCAGAGACCGCACGAACTATTTGGGTGGATAAGCAGCGGGGTCGCAAGGAGGCAGTCATCTATGCCGAGCGTTTTGCACAACTTCCGCTCAAAATTCGCTTCGCAACCCAGAAGCTCAAGAGCTACAAGCCGAAAACACTAGGGCAGGTTGGCACCGTCATCTATAGTTACGCGATACTTACCGGCAGCCTTTGCTATCAGGACTTAGGCGAGCGTGTGCTCAGCGGTCAGCTCAAAATGCCCATGTTTATGGATATTGAGGATGAGGACGAAGAACAGCTAGAGCGAATTCTCGAAGCAGTGACGTATATGCAATACGCTGCGTACAACTGCGCCATGGTCAGCGACAACTTAGAATATGCTGACCTTCTCAAGGGACAGCCGTTGCCTGAAAATATGCCGCTGGCAGCTACCGCGGAGTTTTTTCGTCGAACGGCTCAGGCGAATCTCAACCAATTTGAAAAGTCGATTATCGATGTGAAGGCAGACGCCCTAGGCGTTAGCTTTGACAAGATGAAGAATCACGTGCTCGTTGACGAAGAGGATTATCTGCTGGCTTGGTGGGGAGTCCATCATGCTCGTGCCAAGCTCTATTCGCAATTTGAAGGCGAAGCACTGTCTTACGCCAAGCTCGGCTTGGCGATTCACACTTACGCGCTCTCTTCGAGCCTCATGGTACGCGACTATTCACTAGTCCAAGAGGTCGACGACAATGGCGTGGTCACCGGTGTCAAACGCGACTCTTCCTTGAAGTTCATGCTTGACTTCTCCGAAGATCAATCCCGCAGAAACGTTCGAAGCCTTAGAGACGCTGGCGTTGACGCTTCCGACGTGGTCTTTAGCTACATGTCTGCTGGAGTGCTTCGAGGTGGAGATATCGGCAGCCGTCTGTACGCATTGCAAATGCTGTGGGAGGCCAATATTGTCTCACGAACGTTGGCCTACCTCGGCGGCTTCGCCGATGGGTTGAGCGGCTCTGAAGCCTCCACTGCTGTCAGTGGTCAGTAGCCAGTTTCCGCCCGGATGCAGTTAAGGTGTCTGGCACGAATGGCACTTCTTTCTCTTATCATCAGCCCTTTGATCCATTGTCGGTCAGCATCAATCGTTCATCTGGGAAATGCGGGGCTACAGGACGTCTGGGGCAGGCCCTGACCTGGATTGAGCGGCATTTGCCAATCCGCCGTTGTACCGCTTGCTGGAGAAAGAGGGGTATCACATCGAACGTTAATCACGGTCGATCGGAATTACCGCGGGAGGGCCGGGGTGAAGTAGGACTGTGGGACGGTAGAAAGGTGCAGCCGCATTCTCGAGGTGACATCGGTGGCAGAGGCGGCTTGTGATTTGTGCTTATCTTCGCTAAGTTGATAGTAACAGACGAGTTGAGACGTGCGGATCCCATTTGCTCGACCCATCGGGGCCATGGCCAGGCCGTCACTGTGCCGCGCGGAAACGGTGAGGACCATTTTGGCGAAGGGACGGGCTTCGCAAGCGGAAGGGAAGTGTATGCCCAGCCCATTGCAATCGTGGACTCGTTGGCGGCAGGCTGCGGGTTTTTGCTGCGCGGTGGCAGTTTGCACTCCCGGAGTGGCTCAGCCGCCCACCGAGCCACTGCACGCGCAGATTGACCACCTCATCGAAGCGTCTCTAACGCCGCCAGTCGCACCGCTGTCCGGAGATGCTGAATTCCTGCGCCGCGTTTCGCTGGATTTGGCCGGTACCATACCGACTGCGGAAGAGGCCCGCGCCTTCCTCGACGATCCGTCGCCAGCCAAACGGGCCTCGGTCGTCGACTCGCTTGTTTCCAGTAAGCAATTCGCCCGTCACATGACCGACACGTTCGACCTGCTGCTAATGGAGCGGCAACCATCGCAAAAATCGAGGCGGGCGAGTGGCGCAAGTTTCTCTACCAGTCGTTCTTGGCACATAAGCCGCTCGACCAGCTAATCCGCGAAATCCTTGATGCCGATGGTTCGGACGGCCCACATCGTCCCGCCTCGCGCTTTTACCTCGACCGGGCTGGAGAACCGCACGCTTTGACGCAGGCGGTCGGCCGGATCTTTTTTGCCAAAGACATGCAGTGCGCGCAGTGTCATGACCATCCGCTCGTCGATGACTACGGTCAGTCCGACTACTACGGACTGTTTGCTTACTTTCGCCGCAGCGAGCTGTTTCTCGATAGCAAGGACGGCAACAAGGCGTACATGGCAGAAAGGGCGGACGGCGAAGCATCCTATTTTTCCGTTTTTGACTCCCAGAAATCGAGCTACCACGCTTTGCCGCAGCTGCCTGGCGGGCGGCCAATCGTCGATCCTGCCACGCACGACGATCAAGCCTACGAGGTAGCTCCTGCGGACGGGGTGCGAGCGATTCCTCGATACAGTCGCCGCGCGGCCTTGGCCGAAGCTGCAACCGGCGTCCATTGCCGCGCGCTGCGCCGTAACCTGGCGAATCGTCTCTGGGCGCACATGATGGGCCGCGGCCTTGTGGAACCGGTCGACATGGATCACGGCGACAATCCGCCCACCTATCCGCGACTCTTGGACCTGCTTACCGAGGAGTTGGCCGTCGCCAAGTTCGACCTGCGGTTTATGCTGCGCGAGATCGCTCTGACCAAGGCGTACGGGCGGTCGTGCCAGCTTCCGAAGGATTTGACGGCGGTTGCAGCGGTCGATCAGGCGCAAACGGCGAACCTGCAAGCCGAGCACGCGCGGTGGAGTGAAGTCGCCACCGAATCGGAGCGCACACTCAAAGAAATACGCGCGGCGTGGAGCACGGCCAACCAGGCGCTCGCAAAGACCGAAACCCTTCGCCAGGAAGCGCGGGAGCAGTCGAACAGCGCGGCAAAGACCGCACAAGATGCCGCAACTGAGGAGGAGGAGGCGTGCCAGACGTTAGCGACTTCACGTGAGTTGGCCACCGCATTGACCGAGGCGGCCACCAAGGCTCGGCAAGCTGCGGAAAAACTGCCCACAGACGAGGAGCTGACAGCGGCCGCGCAGACTTTTGTGACGCGCTCCCAAGATGCCGCCTCGGTTGCTACCGAGGCCGAGAAAACCCTGGCGGAGAAAGAGACCGCCGCGCGCCAGGCGACCCAGGCGCTCGAGACGGCTCGTAACACGCTTTCTGAACGAGAAGCAAAATATCGAAAGCTTGCCCAGCAGTACTCGGATGCGAGCCAGCTGCTGGCTACCGTGAAACGGAAGTGCGATCTTGATCGCGCACTGGTCGCACAGGCGGCAAGGCGCCTCGCTGATGCGGAAGCCCGCGCCGAATTCGCGAAAACGCACGCCGATCTCGATCTTGCTGAGACGGAAGCCGCCGCTGCCATGCAGCGGTTGACGGCCACCCTGCGGCGGTTGGTGGCCGCTCGTAAGAACCATGCGGCTACCCTCGAGGCCCGGTTGGCCGACATCGCCCAAGCGCAGGCCGCCGTCGACACGGCTCTGTCCGCCGTGAGACAGTTGCACCAAACCGTTGCCGCCCGACGTGATGATCTTGCCCAGCGTTGGACCGTGCAAACGGCGATCATTCCGCTTAAGCCACTCAGACCTGAGCAGCTTGCCCGCAGCATGATGCAAGCCACCGGCTGGATTCAAGTGCGTCGCGTGGCCCTGACGAATACGTGGAAACCCGAAGGGGGTGACCAGGACACCCCACCCGACTCGAACCGTGACGAGACTCGTTCAAAAGAGGTAGAATCGAAGTTGCAGGACGATCTGCAGGCAACGGTGGGGCAATTCATATCCCGGTTTGCAACAGGCGTCGGCGCCTCGCACGTGGCGTTTCAGGCAACGGTCGATCAGGCTCTGTTTCTCTCCAACGGCGGGGAACTGCGAAGTTGGCTGACACCGCAACCAGGTAACTTGGTCGACCGACTGCACAACCTGAAAGAATCGCGGGCGCTTGCCGACGAGCTGTACCTCAGCGTGCTGACGCGGCGCCCCACCCAGGACGAAGTAGCTAACATCAAGGCCTACCTGGCCGACTGTGGGGACGGTCGCACTGCCGCCACCCAAGAACTTGTTTGGGCGCTGCTTACGTCGACCGAATTCCGATTCAACCACTAAAGCGCGAGGGATCACGATGAACTGCTCATACGCATGCAACTCAGCGGAGCATTGGATCGCCCGCCGATCGTTTTTGGGTAGCCTGGCAGCGGGGGGAGTCGGGCTGGCTGGGGGTTTCGAATTGTTGGCGCGGCCGGCTACTGCGCAGCAGATCGTGCTTGGCGGCAAGCGGGTCCTATTGTTCTGGTTGGAAGGTGGCCTCAGCCAGTTGGAAAGCTGGGACCCGAAGACCGATACGACGATCGGCGGACCGTTCCGATCGATTCCGACTAGCGTGCCTGGCCTGCACATCTGTGAATTGCTTCCACAAACCGCCAAGCAGATGCATCGTCTGGCAGTCATTCGGAGCGTTAACACGAGTGAGAGCGAGCACGCAAGAGCTATCCAACTCATGACCACCGGCCATCGCCCGGTGCCCGGCGCCCTTCACCCGCGGCTCGGCGCTACCATGTCCAAGGTGCTGGAGCGCCCCGGCAATCCGCTGCCTGGTCACATCCATGCCAGGAACGCAGGGGGAGGCCGTGGAAACGATGCCGCGTATCTGGGACCCAAGTACGCCAGCTTTGCGGTGGCCGTCGACAAGCCGCTGCAGCATGTCCAGCGACCGGAACAAGTGACGGCCGAATCGGATCAAAAGCGTCATGCGCTCCGCCGTCGCATCAACGACCAGTTTTCCCAATGGCGACGTACCGCGGAGACCGACGCCTATGCGGTCAGCTATGAGCAAGCGCTGCAAGTGATGGAGCGGGGCGATGTGTTTGACCTCGGCAAAGAGCCCGAGCGCGACCGGCAGCGCTACGGCAACTCAGATCTGGGAAAACATTGCCTGCTCGCACGGCGGCTGCTCGAGCACGACATTCCTTTCGTCCAGGTGACCCACCGCAACTACGACTCCCACCATGAAAACTTCAATTTCCACCTCGAGCAGGTGGGCGAGTTCGACGGGGCGTTCGCCACGACGATTGAAGATTTAGCTGAAAGGGGCCTGCTGGAAAGTACACTCGTGATCGTGATGTCGGAGTTCGGCAGGTCACCGGCCATCAACGCCGGGCTGGGACGTGAACACTGGTGCAATGCGTGGTCGGTCGTGCTCGGAGGTGCAGGAATCCAGCCAGGGGCCGTGATTGGAAAAACAAACGACCAGTGTACCGAGGTCGTCGATCGTCCCGTCGACCAGCGGCATTTGTTCCACACGTTTCTGGAAGCGGTCAACGTGGATCCTACCGATACGTTCGATGTGGCCGGCAAGGAGATCCCCATCGCCGATCCGGCCGGGGAGTCGATCGAGGAGTTGCTCATCTAGCGGCTTACCACCATGACCGGCCCCCAGCCTGAAAAAACGCACATTGCCCGCTCATTCAAGCACGACCATCCGCTCTTGAGCTGTCGCTTTGACCCGACTGGTAAATACGTGTTCGCTGGGACGCGGGACAATCGGGTTGTGCGGTGGGACCTCGCCAGTGACACGAAGTTCGTGCTGGCCGGACATGAGAGCTGGGTGCGTGCCATTGCCTTCTCCAAGGATGGGGCCATGACCCTCTCAGGAGGATACGATGGCCGCATCCTCTGGTGGTCGACGCCGGACGAGAAAGCCGAACCGCTGCGGACCATTGAGGCACACGACGGTTGGGTACGGGCAATCGATGTGAGTCCGGACGGCACTCTCCTTGCCTCCGCTGGCAATGACTGCAAAGTGAAGCTGTTTCGCGTCGCGGACGGTTCGCTGGTCCGCGAGATGGACGGCCACCCCCAACACGTCTATAGCGTGCTTTTCCATCCGGATGGAAAGTCGCTGCTCTCCGGTGGCCTCGAAGGGCAAGTGATCCAATGGGACGTGGAGACCGGAGAACTGGTGCGACGATTCGACGCCCAAGAGCTCCACATCTATCATGAGCACCATGAGGTCCACTACGGCGGAGTCAGGAGCATGGCATTCAGCCCGGACGCCAAGCAGCTCGCGTGCAGCGGCCTGCACAACGCAACGGATCCCTTGGCGAACTCGCAACAGCCGCTCGTGCTTCTCTTTAACTGGGAAACTCAGGAAAAACTCCCGCTCGTGGCAACCAAGGACAAACTGCAGGGCATCGGCTGGCGGATTCTGTACCATCCCGAGGGGTTTCTCATCGGAATCTCGGGCGGCCCCGTGGGTTTTCTACTGTTCTTCCGTCCTGGAGAGCAGCAAGAGTTTCACAAGCTCAAAGTCGGCAACACGGTCTATGACGTAGACCTTCATCCCGACGGAGTACAGCTAGCTACTGCCCACGAAGACGGCCAAGTGCATATCAGCCGCATGACGGACATCGGCACGGATTGACGAGCGAATTGTGAATCCGAGCCATGATCGAAGCTCTGGACCGTTTTAAAGAGGAATATGACGCGGCAAATCGAGCCCTTGAACCGATGCTCGGTACGAAGCCATTATTTGGTTTGGACCGAATTGTACTTCGCAACAACCTGTATGGTTGGGATGTTTTGCAGGAATCAGCGGAGCTTGCGAAGCTAAGTACTTGGTTGCGAACGGCGTCGCGAAATGAACTCCTGGAAGACCTTGGAGAGACTGTATCCGACCGTGACTCACTATTGTCCGAGGAACAGGGACAGTTTCACCTCGTCGTGAGCAATCCGCCGTGGGGAGCTGATTTGGAGGGATGGACCGACGAACAACTTCTCAGACGATTTCCAGATTGTGGCGAGGAAAAGGATAGTTACGCCGCCTTCCTAATTCTCGCACATCAGTTGTTGGTCGAAGGAGGCGTTGTTTCCTTCACCATGCCAAATTCGTGGCTTACGACACGCGGATACGAGCGTTTTCGGTGGTGGATGTTGAAAGGTTTTGAGATCCTTGAGATCGTCAACGTGTGGAAGATTTTCAGTGACGTGAATCACGATGCCTGTATTGTGGTACTCAGAAAGCGGAACGCAACCGAATCGGACGGACCGAAGACTAAGGTTCGATGCATTGCCCGTGGAGGAACGGAGCCGGAGAAGTGTGCTCGGCTCGCAGAGGAGCGGTGGACGGTAAAATTTGAAACCAGCTAACGTCAATGGGAACGCGAACCGTTTGCTCGTTTTGAAACGATGTACGAACCTCGCCTTTCGCGAGAACTAGACAGAGTATCGAAAAAGTGCATTGCATTATCGAAATGCTGTAGTGACCTTCCCCCTAAAATTGGTCCAGTTGTAGTGAGAGAATTCCGTCGGGCCAAAGGCCCGGAAAGGATTCTTTTGGAATTCCTATCAGTAACAATTTGTCTTCGAGCTAGAACGCTACCATCTTAAGATGGCTGGACGTGACGACTTGGCCCAGAACGTTGTATGGGCCTCAAGAGACATTGGCGATGGCGTTGGTTTTGACATCATCTCGTTTGACGAGATGGACGGCTCAGAACGACTCATCGAGGTGAAGACGACAGCCTATGGGAAGTTTTTCCCATTCTATGTTACTGCCACCGAGCTGCGCTGTTCCAGGGATATTCCCGCCCAGTTTTGCCTATACCGAGTCTTTGATTTTGGACGCTCGCCGCGGCTGTACGTGCTGCACTGTGCGTTGGACCAATTGTGCAAAATTGATCCAGTTCTTTATCGTGCGGTGATTTGACGTTAAGCACTTTCTCATAACGGCGGTGGGCACGTTAAAGCTGTTTTGGCACGATATAGCCGGCCCCCAATGGGAACGGCTTTACTGCAGCGGCACGGTTTTTGGGCAATTGATCGTGCCGCTTGTTCAATCGCTAAAACGTTACACCAGCCTCCGGTAATCCTGTCCTCGCTAAAAAACCGCGCGGAACCTTTTGGGCCGGGCGGGGTTTTACTTTATGCAGCTTCGGTGCGCGCGGGTGTTTTGTGCCATGCGCAAGGAAAAATCACGCCCAAGGAGAACCTGATGCGAGCCATATCCTGCGCATTTTTTGTCTTGCTCATGGCCGGTGCCGCGCTGGCCGACCAGCCGCACGTGCGGCAACTAATCGCCCGCTACCACGCGATCCGCCCGGATGACGATCAGCTGGCCATGTACCGACTCGATTGGGAAACGTCGCTCACCACCGCGCAAGAGCGGGCGCTTTTGGAAAATCGGCCCGTCTGCCTGGTGGTGATCCATGCCCGCTACGGAGACATTACCTCGGGCCACTGCTGAGCTACGGCCACCCAGGTCCGGGGGACCTCACTAGTCGATGCGGACGTCGTGCGCGCACTGCAGCCCTATATTGTGACCTCGTGGCATGGCCATCGGAATGATCCCGATCTTCCCGGGGTCGTGCAGACCGTGTGGCAGGAAAAATTTGCCACCGCGCACAAACCCCGCCCCCGCGAACCGCAAAATGTTCTGCAGCCCCGCTCGCCACAAGAACACCGCCAGCGGCAAAGTAATGTCGATATCGCGATTCTTGATCCCGACGGCAATGTGGTGCACTGGTTCGATGGCTTCCAGCACCCGGGCCGTGGGCCACAGACGTTGGCCGAATATACCCGCGGGCAACTGCAGGTGGCCACAAGCGAGTTGGGCCTGACAGGCCGCCGCCGTGCGCTGCGCCCGGTCGACCTCCCGGACCTGGCGGGCGCGCCGGCGGTCCGCATCCTGTGCACGCTCGAAGACGATCGCATGCTGGCCTACAGCGCGCCGACCGTTGAGGTAGTGCCGATCACCGGCAGTGAGCGCGAGCTCTTGGGCTGGTCTCCCGAGGCGCGCACCCTCGACGCCGCGGCGCTCAAAGACTGGCTCGTCCAGGTCTACCCGCCCGGCGTGATGGAGCGAACCAACCCCCAGACCAAGGAGGCGTACCGGATCGAATCGGTCGAAGGCACACTTACGCTCACCCCGGCCGGTCGCCGCGGCAAGCACCGGCTGATGATGCTCACGGGGACCATCACCCTCACCGACGAAGGCGAAGATTATTTCAGCTATGACGGCGAGCTTGAGATTCTGCTTGCCTACCCCCAAGGGAGCGATGATTTCTCGGCGCTCCGCGGCACGTTCGAGGGGATCTATCCCCGCTTCGATCGCATGCACAACCGGCAGCGCAACATTCCGCTGCGCGCCGCGCTCGAATCGATCGATACCGATTCGTAATTCGCCCCCGCCGATAGATCGTCGGGCTTAGGTTGCACCATTAGGCTGGCGATTCAGACTGTTGCTGCCAACAGTTGGCTGGGCGACCGCCCCCAAGAAGGGCATCACCCTTTTGTATAATCTGGTTGCATAGAAAAATACCGATAATTATACTAGGATTCTCGCGTCCCGCCTTTTGGAGTGCCAGTCTTGGGGGTGTCAGAATTCCCCCAAATGGGGCGGGGCAGGCGCGAATAAACGTTCATAAAGATTAGCTAATTAAGTAGACAACAAGGTAAATACCACTGGTGGTTCTAGCGCGGTTGGTGGTAACAGGGGGCAGCTCGTGAATTGGAAACACGATTTATCGGTTACCGCGTATGGCTGGTTACGTCGACTCTCAGTAGGCCTTTGCGCTACGCGGCGGCCCGTTCTCCAGGCCGGTTGGTGCATGGTCTTTTTTGCCGCCGCTCTCTTTGTCGCACCTACTGTGCATGCGCAGAGCTTCGATGCGTCGGGCACGCTGACGTTGAACGGTACCAGTTGGGATCCCGGGAACCTCGAGCTGGGAGGTTCTTCGGGCACCGTGAGCGAAAATTTCTCAGGTCTCAGCGGCAGTGCGGCCAGCTACGCCGACTTTACCGTGTACGACGATCCCGAGGCGATTTACTCGGGGCCCTCGAATTGGCATATCAACACGAACAACCAGCTCAAGCAGTCGAGCAATATCTACGGCCCGCACTTTACGACCACCGCCTACGATGAGCCGGGCACCTACCTCCGGTGGAATCTCGGCACTACCATTGGCGATCTCGATGTCAGCCTGAGTTACTTCAACCAAGACAACGACAACGGCGGCTTAGCATTTCGGTTCACCAACCTCGACAACATGTACTTGTTCGACAGCGATAAACAGGAGAACAACTCACGGCTCTACATAAACAGAACGGGGTGGTCAGCGTGGTGGCACAGAGGACCAGCTACCTTGCCGAGGACACCTGGCATAGCCTTCAGCTCAAGACCGAAGGCGACAACATCCAGATCTGGGCCAATGGCAGCCTCTACCTGCAAGGGACCGACGATAGCCTCTCAGGTGGAGACTTCGCGTTTTTCAACTCGGGCAGCCAGAGCACCTATTACGACAATGTCAATCTCGCCTGGGAACCGCATCAGCAGGTCTTGAATCTCGTTAACGGCGCGAGCGTGTCGAATGTCGCTAGTTCGGACAGCCACATGACCGTCCACGACAACGCAACGGTCCAGGTCAGTTCGGGTTCGTCGCTCGCGGCCTGTCACCAGTACCGGATCGACGATAGCGGCAATACGGTGATCGATGGGGAGGGATCCACGCTGGCAGTAACCGACGCCGGGACGAGCTACTCGGGCCGACTCTACGTGGGCCATACCACGGGCGGCCGCGGCACGATGACTGTCTCGGGCGGTGCGGATGTGACGGCCGAGTCGGGTGTGCACGTCAGCTACCACTCGAGCGGATATATCGGGGCCGGTTCCACCGGTGCCGACGCATCCCAAGTCGATCTGGATGGCGACGGTTTGGTCGACGGCTCGCAGCTAACGATCACCGGCGCTGGCTCGACGGTGGTGACCGGGGATGGGACCACCAGCGATGGCTGGATCTACGTGGGGGCGGCGGGCGAGAATGCCCGCCTGTACATAGAGGATGGCGGTTCGTTGACGACCGGCAGCCTCACTCTTTCGAATCAGGTGACGGCGGTTAAGTGAAGGTGACCGGTGCGGGAAGCACGGCGAGCGTCAGCGGCGAGATCGAGGTAGGCCGCGACGGTTACAACGGCCGGCTCGATGTGCTCGATGGCGGCAGCGTGACGGCGGGGACCGATCTCAACGTGGGGGAAGCGGCCACTTCCACGGGGGGAAGGTCACCGGGAAAGTGTAACGAGACAAGCGGGTCAGGGACTGGTCCAACTGGTGCACGGTGGTGATTCCCATTCAAAGTGAAAGAGCGGGGCTGGTAATTCCATAACGGTTGATAGGCTATTCGACACGGCAGCCCACTGCAAACCTTCGAGGTTTCAGACCCTTTTTTTCTGGCCGGCGCTTGCATCCCCTGGTAAAGACCTTTCTACTACGGTCATCACAACGTTAGACCCGCCTGGAGAGATGGTCATGAACAAGAAGCTCCTGGACGCGATGATTTGTCTGCTCCTCCTCGCCCTGCTGCTGGCTGCCCCTGGGATCCTGCCTGCCCAGCAGAAGCAGTTTACCGTGGTCAACAAGGACCTTGGCCTGGATGGGCTTGCCGCTGGCAGCGTGGCCTGGGTGGACTTTGACAACGATGGCTGGGTCGATCTCTACACGGGCCGCCTCTGGAAGAACAACGAGGGAAAGAAGTTCACCCTCGTGGAGGCTCCCCAGCTTGCCGGCTCGGGAGTCTGGGCCGATATCGACAACGATGGGGACGCCGATTTTTTCCACTGGGGGGGACTTGGCAGGCTGGTTCTTAACCAGGGGGAAAAGGGATTTGAAGATATCAGTGACAAGCTTCCCGACCTGCCGACGAAGGTCAGCCTGGGTGCCAGCCTGGGAGACTATGATGGAGACGGTTTTGTGGATATCTACGTCGGGGGATACGAGGGGCCCGGTTACCTCACCGACGTGATGTACTTCAATAACGGGGATACTTCCTTCCGGGAGGCCTGGCGCACGCAGGGGACAACGATGCCCGCGCGTGGCATCACCAGCGCCGATTATGACGAGGATGGGGACCTGGATATCTATGTCTCGAACTATCGCCTGGTCGCTAACTCGCTCTGGAAGAATGACGGCGAGGGGAAATTCACGGACGTGGGGGAACCCTCCGGGACGGCGGGAGATGGTGGCCTGGGGGCCTGGGGCCATACGATCGGCTCGTCCTGGGGGGACATGGACAATGATGGTCGGATTGACCTGTTCGTCGGTAATTTCAGCCACAAGCCTGACTACCAGGACCGGCCCAAGTTTCTCAAGAACCTGGGATCCGCTGGAGGCTTCAAGTTCCAGGACCTGACTGCCAGTGCGGGTCTCGCCTGGCAGGAGTCGTTTGCCTCGCCCGCGCTGGGGGATTACGACAACGACGGCGACCTGGATCTCTTTTTTACCACTGTCTACGCGGTTGGAAGTTTCGGAATCCGGAACTACCCGGTGCTTTACCGGAACGAGGGAGGCTGGCGATTCGTGAATGTCACCGCCGATGCCGGGGTTCCCAGCCTGGGCCCCACCTACCAGGCCGGCTGGGCCGATTTCGACAACGATGGGGATCTGGACCTGGTCAGTGGTGGCCAGTTGATGCGAAACAACGAGGTTCACCATGGTTGGGTCAGGGTTCGCCTGGAGGGGGGAGAGGGAATTGACCGCTGGGCGGTCGGTTCGCAGGTACGTATCACGGTCGGGGAAAAAGTGGTTACCAGCCAGGTGGAAGCCGGGACAGGACAGGGGAATCAGAATGACCGCACGCTTCATTTTGGGCTGGGAAAACACGGGGGTCCGATCAAGCTCCAGGTGCACTGGATCGATGGGGAGCGGCAGGAAGTCCATACAGAACCGGGGAAACTGGTTGTCATCAAGCGGGCGGAAAAGAAGTAAGCCTGGCCCTGAGGCCACGTGATGGGAGAAGACGATGGGAAATGTTCACCACTTTGGTGCCGTTGGTGACGGCCAGGTCGATGATAGTACTGCTCTTGAGCATGCCCTTGAGGCAGGTGATGGAGTCCTCAAGCTGGGCAAGGGGACCTACCGGATCACTCGACCGCTGGTGATCGACCTTACCCGGCAGGGTTACGGGGCGGTCCTGGGAGAGGGAGGGACATCGCGGATCGTGATGGAGGGAAGTGGTCCGGCCATCCGGATTATCGGGGACCACCAGGGCACCGCCCAGCCCAATACGTACCAGGACCATACCTGGGACAAAGAACGCTTTCCCACGGTCCAGGATGTGGAGATCCTTGGGCGGCATCCGAAGGCGGTGGGGATCGAGTTAAGAAAAACAACCAAGACCGTGATTTCCCGGGTCCTTGTCCGCGAGTGCCTGCATGGAATCCAGCTCGTTGAACGCAATCGCGACTTTATCCTTTCCGACTCCCACCTTCTCAATAACCAAGCCTACGGTCTCTTTTTTGACCGCTGCAACCTGCACCAGATCATCGTGCATGGAAACCACATCAGCTGGAACAAGAAGGCCGGGATCCGGACAATCGACGGCGATGTCCACAACCTGCAGATCACTGGCAATGACATCGAGTACAACAACCACCCCGGTGTGGATGAGTCGCCCGGGGGTGAGCCGACAGGAGCGGAAATCTGGTTTGAAGCGACGGCCGGGGTGATCAGCGAGGTGACAATTGCCAGTAACACGATCCAGGCGACGATCCAGCCGGGTGGGGCAAACATCCGGATCTGGGGAAGCCCGGATGCGGAGATGGAATCGAACCGGCTGATCACCATCACCGGCAACGTGCTGGGAAGCCAGGAACGCGGGATCGAGCTTCGGCATGGCAAGCGGATCACGGTCAGCGGAAACACGATCTACGATTCCCGTGACCTGTCGATCCTGATGGAGGACTGCAGTGGCTTCGCCATCGGCGCCAACACGTTTGCCTGGAGAAGTGATGAGGATGCGCCGCTCCAGGATGGCCTCAAGTTTGTCCGTTGCCAAAGTGGAACGCTGACAGGACTGCAGACCGAGCATCTTTGCTATGGGACCCCCCAGCGTGGAGGAGGGATCACGCTTGAACAGTGCCGGGATATCACGATCGGTCATTGCCAGGTCCTGGATCCGGAGACCCGTGGGATCGAGCTGGTGGACTGCGTTCGCTGCCGGGTCTCCTCCAACAGTATCGTGGATCGTCGCCAGCCACCACGGATGCTCGAGGCGATCCGGCTGACCGGCAACTGCCGCGATAACCTGATCGACAATAACATGGTCGGCGGAGCTCGCCAGGTGGCGATCGAGGTGGCCAAGGGAGAGGCCGTGATCCGTGACAATGTCGAGGTGCAGGGCGCGGACTGACGACTAGCCCTGCTGGAAATCAAGCCTTGGCAGCAGGTAGCAGACCAGGCTGCAGGCAATGCAGGCCGCGGCAAAGAATGAGAAAACCTGGTCAAGCATTTCCAGTTGCTGGAACCCGCGGATGATGATGGCAATCAGGATCGAGGCGATGCCCCAGCTGAAGCCCATGGTCAGGGACGTTGCCACGCGCTGGCCCTGTGGGAGTAGCTGTTGGGCATAGCTGATGAACACGGGCATGGCAATTCCCAGCAGGAATCCAACGCTGAAGCAGAGAATGATCTTGCCGGTATAGGACGCAGGCCCGATCAACAGGACAGCCGGGGTTGCCAGCAAGGCGGGAAGCCAGAGCATCATTTTTTCCCAGTCAGGCCGGGCAAAGATAGCACAGAAGATGGCGCCGCCACCGATCCCTGCCATGAAGGCGGACTGAACGAGTCCGACATCGCCTGGAGTGTAGCCATCGGACTTGAGCAGGTAAGCCAGGGAAAGTGGAATTCCCAGGGCCGGAATAATTCGCAGCACGCCCCCGGCGACCAGCTGTCCCATGACCCGGCCATGTCCCCTGAAAATGTCTGTCAGCTTGAGTGGGCTGGTGGAGGATAAGCCGCTTACCGGGGGGGGCCGGGAGACACCGAGACCAACAACCAGCATGGCTGGAAGTGCCCAGGCCAGGTTCACGACCAGTGTCGTCATATCCCCGTCCGTCACCAGCCGCCCGGCATAGTAGGGTCCGACTGCCTGGCCGAGATACCCGCAGAGTGCGAAGACAGCCATCGCCCGGCTGCGATTGCCCGGCAACAGCGATCCGGCAGTGACGGCGGCTTCCGGGTGAAAGGCGGCAATCCCCAGCCCGGCCAGGAACAGCAGCAGGCACATCAGCCAGGGATTCTCGACCCAGCCGATCGAGGAAAGGCAGAGAATGGCGATGATCGGACCACCCCAGATCACCCAGCGGCTAGGAGTGCGGTCTCCCAGGTAGGCAAACAGGACCTGGGCGAAGGAGTTGGCCATCGTCCAGCAGATATAGCCGAACATCAGGAACTGGCCCTCGGACATCCCAACCGCCAAATCCATGTAGGGCCAGAGCGGGTTCAGCGTCGAGGCAATGGTATCCACGATGAAATGGCCAAAGGCAAGCAGGGCCAGCAGTAACACCGGGCGTAACATGCGAGCGCTTTCGTGCATCAGGGGGCGGGATGTTCTGGTGGCTGCTGGTATGCAGTCGAGGCTATCAGTGAGAATCGGGGTTAAGTAACTCGGCCGTGTGGGTTACCGGAACCAATGGGGGAAACTTGCGATATTCTGTCCCGAAGCGTTGTTAGGGTAAAGTGTTCTGAATAGAATACACTTTTGACGAGTGGTACAAGGCCGCGTATTACGATCCCATGACCAGCATGTATTGTTTGTGTGCCTTCATATGTTGTCTTGCCTAATTGGTTGCTTTTAAAAAGGCCTTCTGCTAGTGCTATTAAAGTCGCCGGATGGGGATTGAAATCACTATCAGTCAGTAAACGGTTTCCCACAGCCAACGTTGGCCCCAAAATCCCGCCGTTGTGGCCAACTTCCCAAAGAATACCGCTGAGAACGAGTGCAGAAATTGTTTCTGTGGTTACAATACGGAGTTAGAGGTGAAGCTTTCTCACAGGGCCAGTCAATTTTCCAGCTAGTCTCATGACAGCAGAGACCTACCGGGTGACCTACAAACAGAGAGCACGACTTGCGATTGCCCTACTGCTGCTTGGCTGTAACACTGCATTTGGCCAGGTTACCGACCCGGCCGTCGTCAACTGGATGATCAATACCGACGGGGCGACCGGGTCAAGTGTCGACGCGGAGATTCATGAGCTTGTGAGCCAGATTCTCGCCGACGTTCAGGCCGTCAGTTATACCGACACCTTCGTATACGTTGAAACGTCGGGAGTTCCCTCCTACATGACCGGGCCATTTCCCGACGGCAACCCTGCCTACCCGTCGGATCTTGACGCAACGTACCGGATACCCCGTTCACCTCAGATGGACTCCAGCGGAAACAATGCAGAGGTTGGCTTGGGCCCACAAGGGGTTTTTATCAACGGGGTCGTGCTGTTTAACTACGCCGATGGGATGTCGTACAACAACCAGGGCATTTGGAATCAAGACGCAAACTTCTTCGAAGCCGACGGGTTTGATACGGCACCAGGACACCCGGCACCCATTGGTTTTGGACCTCCCGGCGGTGGTGGTGCCCTTGTGGCAGGTCGTTACCACCACCACCAGAATCCTGTCAAACTGCGTGACGTGGTTGGTGACGACGGTTTGATACATTCACCGATTTTGGCGTTCGCCTTCGACGGTTTTCCGATCTACGGTCCCTACGGGTACGTCGATCCCGCCAATCCTACAAGTGAAATTGTTCGCATTGAATCGAGTTACCAGATCCGAGATATTACCCAGCGCACAACCTTGCCGGATGGAACTGGACTCTCGGCGGCGCTTTATGGCCCATCTTTGGCCGAGGCGGAACTGGGAGCGTATCAAGAAGACTACGTTTTCGATGCCGCCTCAGGTGATCTGGACGAACACAACGGGCAGTTTACGATCACACCCGATTACCCCGAAGGTACCTATGCATATTTTGTGACACTCGACGAAAACGGAGATACTGCGTTTCCGCACATGCTGGGACCGACCTTTTACGGACAAGTTGTCTCGCAACAAAATCTGGTGGTTCCTGCGGGAGCAACACAGTATGTGCCGTCGCAGCCAACCAACTTGGGTGATTTCAATGGCAACGGGCAGGTTGATGCCGCGGACTACACCCGGTGGCGCGACGCGCTAGGCCAGACCGTTACACCCAACACGGGCGCCGATGCCAACGGCGACGGTAGTATTAACCAGGAAGATTTCCTGGTCTGGCAGGCCAACTTTGGACTGGCAGTCGGTGCTTCAGTGACCAGGGCCGTGCCAGAGCCGGGGTCGATCGGGCTGTTTGTGCTGTTCGCACTGTTTTTTGGTCTGTCTTTCGCTGGCCGCTGCGGACCTCGTGACCAATTTGAGGGCAGAAGATTTTTCGGCGGGTGAAAGAGCCCACGACAAGATTTCTTCGTCGACAATCGCTTCGGTAACCAGCACTCAATGGCAAACGTGGTTGTTGGCCATGCACCCTTCAAAAGAAGAAACGGTGCTGATGGGCACGAACCGGGCGACTCATTTGGGACCACACTCCCACGGCGAGCAGGCTCGTCATCATTGCCTGGCGGTGATTAACGTAGCTTGCTGGCGATCCACATCGATGCCAATATTCAGACGGGCAAAACGATGAAGTGCCAATAGGTGTGATCCCACATCGCCTTGACACCGATGACCGCAAAGATCAGCCTAGCAAGGATGTTAAATATCATCATGAATCGCGGCATTCTGAGTGATTGAGGTAAAAAGCGACGATCAGCCCGGGTGTTTGCAAAGCAGACGGATTACCAAGTCGTTTGTGGATCTTTTGAAAATGGTACGTTTACTCACGACTTGGCCAATCCGTCCTACGGAATTGGAAAAATTCTTGTGCTGTCTGGATGTTCCATAAAGCCCAGCCATTCGTAGCTGGAGACGACGTCAACGTGGTTCTTTTCAATCTCGAGTTGTTGGTCGATACGAGAGTAGTGGACCAGGACCCGTAGCATGGTCCAATAAACCCAAAACGTTGCTCTGAGCGCGTGCCTGCGCAAGGATTTTCTCTGAACACCACTCGCTCCCCGCAGCCGGCGATGAGGAAGAATTGATGCATGGGTACGAACGGTTAGTTAGGTGTCGGGTTTTCACGAAAGCCGCAGTAGACGGCGCGCATTGTCCCGATATATCTTCCGCTTTGTTTCTTCAAGCAGATCCAGCTCTTCAAACAGCTCAAACTGCGGCACGTCCTGGTCATGGGCGAGGTAATCCGTTCCAAACAGTAGCCGATCCGCCCGCCGGATCATGAATTCACGTCCGAATTCCAGGTCTCGTTGGATTGCATTGGCGCCACTGCCGGCGGAAAGATCTCCATAAAGATTTGGATATTTTTCCATCAGTCGGTCAATAGCGCCACCGGGTGTCACCGGTCCGCGGGGATAGCCCGACAGGGCTTGTTCGGTTGCATCTCCCGAGATGGATGCCCACCAGCCCTGCGCGTGGCCAATCAAGTTGAGATTCGGGAGTGAGGCCAACACCTTTTCAAGTCCCGGCAAGCCCGGCTTGTCCGTGTTACGCACCCCGTCGAGGTGAAACAGCACGGAAAAGCCAATCTCGTCGCACGCCCGCAGTAATTCCATGTTGCGGGGATCGTCGATGGCACCTCCCCATTTGTGTTCGCCGAATCCTCTGGCCCCAGCGTCTCGGTATCGCTCGAGAATGTCCAAGAATCCTTTGTAACCGCGCAAATTGACCGATCTGGGATCGACTGTGCAGAATGGTATCAAACGATCCCGGAAAGGTTTGGTTTGTTGCAAGACCCATTGGGGAGTGATCGGAAAGAACCATGATTCCGGCGAAATCAGCGACAACACCACGGCCTGTGCGATGTCGTGAGCATCCATCCAACGGAGCATCATCTCCGGGGTCAGCGGCCCCCGCTCGTTCCAGGGTTGCCCCAGGTGCACATGGATATCGACATATTTGTCAGCGCCTTTGGCCGTTTGACTGGCTGTTTGACCATGCACCGACGGGGCGGCGATGACGCTCGATGCACCGGCGAAAACGCTACGATGGAACGACCGCCTGGAGATGTTGTTTTGACGCATGTTGAACGACCTGCCGTTATGCAAATATTTTGTGTACCCGTAGTCTTACCTAATTCTCAAACCAATCCTGGGGCATCTCCAGCGACCAAACTTCGCTGCTCAGCGGTTGGGCGTGACCGCCTGCGATCCAGATTTTGTCTTGAAAAACGAAGGCCGAGTGCTCGTGGCGTTCTTTCCAAATAGTGTCGGACTTTAGCTCCTGCCAGTGTCTGCCGTCTTGAGAATACCAAACGTCTCCCCAGTTGGTCGACGGATTGCTTGACCAACCGCCCAACACCCACATGCGATCCCGGTAGACGACGGAGGAAAACCACAACCGCGGATGCCAAGGCGCGGCTGCGGTTTCTCGCTGCCAGTGAACGCCGTCCGCAGAACTCCAGATGTCGTTCATCGCCGAGTATGTCGGCACGTAGTTGCCGCCGCCGAAAACGTAGATCTTGCCATTCAGCACCGCTGCCTGATGATAGGCTCGCGGCGACCAACCGGCGTTGGCCGTGGCTTGCTTCCATGTCTGGCCGTCGGATGAATACCAGACGTCGTTCTTCAAACTCTCGTCGTCTCCGAAATAGTAATTCTCGGTGCCGCCGAGCAGCCACATTTTGCCCTTGAATTCACAGACCGCGGCAGCGATCCGCGGAGTCCAACCGGCATCGTCGGTCGCTTGCTGCCAATTCGCGCCGTCGCTGGACGACCACACTTGATTGCTGGCGGAGTGCCCCGGAAGACGACCGTTGAACCAGCCGCCCATGAACCACATCTTATTGTTAAAAGTGATCGACATCGACAAATCACTGTGCTTCCAAGGGGCGTCTTCTTTGACCAGCTTCCACTTCTTGCCGTCGGGCGAACTCCACACGTCGCGCGGCGGGGCCTCGTACGAATTGAACCAACCGCCGAAGATCCACAGTTGGTTGTGGTAGACGACTTCACCCTGTGAATCTCTCGCCTGCCATCTCGCATCGTCGGTCACTTTGACCCAATCGGGAGCCTTTTGTTGAGCCAACGACGGAGTTGCGGTTAGGTAGACCATCGCAAAGGTTAAGATCGATCGTTTCATTTCGGAACGTCCTTAGTGTGCGAATCCTGATTCGTTCTTTCTCATCGACTACTGGTTCATCCGGCAGCCGGTTCATGCGGAGTCGTGTGAGGCTCCTTGTGGAAAATCGCGTGGTCCATGATCCAAAGCTGGCCCCATACTGATAGTGATTTCAATTCCTGTCAGCCCTTAAACCTAGCCAACAGCCCTCCTTTTCTCAAGATTCTGCCCCGTTGTCCGTCCATTTCTCCCGCGTTGACCTGCCCCCAGTGACAGTACCAGTAGTTAAGTTACTCTTTGCAGCACCGCTAGGCCAGCCACTTCACTTCGTGGAGGCGTAGCCGGAACGAGTGCGTTGGGCATGGTGAAGTGATTGGGGGTG
>Ga0310121_10001701_pt1 | contig 21907 bp, 22 predicted proteins | sample CB27_Tmax_986_MG_FD_203504 | JGI IMG/M metagenome (GOLD analysis project Ga0310121, IMG submission 203504) | Marine microbial communities from Western Arctic Ocean, Canada - CB27_Tmax_986 | ecosystem: Environmental > Aquatic > Marine > Oceanic | place: Canada: Western Arctic Ocean | collected...
TACTTTTTTTGGTCCAATTGGACATTCGGCATTACACTATTCTGATATTTTCAGATCTCAAAGTCCCGCAGGCAGCGCAGGTAATGATTATAAGCTTAAGCTAAGTGTTTCTTATAGCGGTCCACAAGAAATAATGGAGAAATATCGTTTAACAGAACCCGGTCAAATATATACTAGCTATTTAACTCTTATAACAACTAAGCTTAAGTTAGATGAAAATCTAAAAGCGCAAGTCGACGTACTTTTTCAAGGCTATGAAGAATCTATGTTATCAAACAATACTTTGTTTGATTTTCTTAAACTAAAAATAGAAGAAGCTCAAAAAGCAGCAGAATTAGCAATTGGTTCTGCCGTAGCAGCCGCAGCGGCAAATAAACGGGTTGCCAGATTAGATAACGACGCAGCAAAAGAAGCAATTTTAGGAGCAGCTGCCAATGAAGCAGCGATATTAGGCATAATCCAACAAGCCAACAGAGAAGCAGCAGCGGAACCACCGCGTCCAGACGGGATGTCCGATGCAGATTGGGCAAAACAAGTAGATAGGAACAGAGCACGTCGATCAGTATTACTCCAAGCTGCTAAAGCTGCTAATGGCGAAGCCGGTTTTCGCCCTCTCTCGGAACAACAAAAAGCTCAAAATGCAGGACACACCGCCAGTGGCGACGTCGCAGCAGGCGCGCCAGTACCTCATACGTATTCTAATGCTGGAGAACTATCTCCTGTAGAAGAAGCTGCTTTAGCTAAAGCAATACATCAAAGAATAATAAATGGCGAGCCTTTAGACGATTTAGGCGGTGGCTTTGTCAGCCAATATTTAGCCGATCCGGCGGCTAGCACAGCACAGATAAAAGCAGCTAATGCTCTTACTGAATCTCGTAATAATACAATTGCAGCGGGGCTTAGAGAGGCAAAGAGTCGCTCAGGCGCGGCAGTACAACAAATACGTATGACTCAATTACGAGCGGCTTTAGATGACTTGTGTTTTGGTCCACAGCATGATAAAGTTTGGCAGAAACAAGAACTCAATAAAGATCAATTGCAAAAATACATGGATGGTTTAGCTTCAGGTAACACTGTAAAAGATTTTCTATCACAGCAAGGTGTAACCGTTGGTGGCACTAATCCTGCCGCCACACCAGCCACAGAAGGCGCCGCAAATCCAAACGCTCCCGGTTCTGCTCCTGCACCTGGAGGCACCACTGTACCAGCAGGACAAAACCCAGGTCCAGCAGCCCCAGCAGGAGGCAGTGGAACCGCAGAAAGTGCTCAAGCATTGGCTGCAGCTAGCGCAGGTGCGGATGCCGCTAACGCAAAAGTTGTTGAAATTGAGAACCAGCAAAGAGCTTTACAAGCGACATATGACAATGCTGCGCCCAATTCCCAGGCACAAAAGGACGCAAACGCCGCAAAGACCGCCTTGGATGCGCCGCTGATGGCAGCGCGAGTTGCCGCCGCCGCCGCCGTCAAAGCGCGAGCGGACGCTAACGGGAATCTTACTTCTTTAGGCACCAAAGCCGAGATTCAAGCCAAACTCACCGGCTTCAAAGTGGTAGAATATATTTATCTAGGTGATTTTGTAAGCTTGATTATGAAAAGACTTATTTCAACAGCCGGTGGCATCAACGCCAGAACAAAGCCTATATTGGAAAGAACGCGCCTATTGTTAACAAAAATAGCTTTAGCGTCGACCCCCATGTCAGTAACAAAAGCTGTACCTCTATATAAGCTTCCAATTTCCAAATTACAAATACAAAAATGGTTAGCTGATACACTTTATGGCAACTTTAGAACAACCATTACTTTGTTTGAGGCTTTTAGAAAGCTAACTAATATAATTTCTTTAGCTCAGCAAAGAAAAGCTCGAATAATGAGCGAAGAATCCAAAATCCAATACACAGTTCGGTTTATACCTTATGCAATGATCGAAGCAGGCAGCAGCTATCAATTAGCCACATCTAGAAATAATGAAGACTTGATCAAACATTGTTTGATATTTTCAACAAAAGATGTCGGACAAGCGTTTACTGCTGATATGGATGGAAGTTATACTTCTAATATTGCTGCAAGAATACCGCATTTCTTCATCGGTGGTCAAGCATACAGCGTAGTTAAGAAATTTGATATATCTGAAATACAAGATGAAGACATAATGAAAGTGCAAATGGAAAAAATGAGAGCAGCCGGTTCAAAAGCTGATCACATCGCCGCCCTTTTTGAAATTAGTTTGACCATGATGGGTACCCCGTTTTTCCAACTAGGGCAATTCTTTTATGTAGAAGCTCCAACTGTTAGGCTTGGTGAGGGAAGCGCTAAACATTGGTTTCATTTAGAAGGATATTATTCTGTTAAAGATTTATCACATGAATATACTGCCGGTGGTGGTTACGTAACAAAAATAAAAGGTTATTTGCAAGCCCCAGCCGTAGGGTCAGGCGCCGTAACTATTATGACAGCAAAAGAATTTGCCGATTCAGAAGTAGCTGCAGCCATGGCTGAAAATCCGAATATGACAGCAGATGAACAACGAGATCTCCATAAGCTAGCGTTTGACGAACAAGAGGAAAAATTGGATGCTACGGCACGCGAAGATGCCGCAAGGCTAAATCAAGAAGCTGCAGAAGCAGCCGACGCACTTAAGTCATTAGCATTGCCAGCACCACCAGTGGTAATAGACGCAGCCGGTCAAGCAGCAATCAAAGCCGCAGGAGAAGAAGCTTATAATGCGAAACTCGCTGAATTGAGGGAAGCAAATGGAGATGATGCTGAACAATATGATGAGCTTGCGAAAATGGAAGCAGAGAGTGCTAGAGAAGCTGCAGAAGATAAAGCAACTATAGAACAACAAGCAAAGGCAGAAGAAGCCGCTAAAGCAGCTGCAGCAGCCGGTGGCACTCCCGCTCAACCTGCTGCTAATGCGCCAGCGGAAGAACCTGCTGCTACACCTAGCAATTAAAAGGAATGCGAAAACATAACAAGCAAATAATTATATTATGCCTAGAAAAATAGCAGCACCACCATTCGGGAAAAACGGACTACCAGCAGACTATCTTTTTTTCCAAAGAAAATATTATAGATTATTCCCAGAGATTTATCCAAGGGGTCCAGGTTTACCTAAATCGATTGATTTGTGGCGCAACAAGATGTATTATGGGAAAATAGACACCCAACAAAGATTTGTTTATCCCAAGTCTGAAACTTTAAAGGTAATTTACAAAGATTTACAAACCGTTAACTTTGTTGCCGATGCCCTTTATGATTTTGCAGGCTTCGTTGATCGTGCAGCTGCCTCATTTCGCACTTGTATGACATCGTTTATTGACATAAGCAAGCCAGTAAAGGCTTATACCAGTTTGATCGATCTTTATTTTGATTATTTTAGCAATACGCTAAACTACGCTTTTATTAATTTGTTCACCACCCCGCAACAAAGGAACGAAATACTCAATTTTGATGATTTTATGAAACAATATATTGCTTATGTCGATATGAATAGCACTCAGCCTCATACATTAGTTAGCTTTTTGCGTTCAAATCAAGTTAGCAATAGATGCAGTGGTTTGATCATAGAATTTACTAAAGAGTCTCATCATGATGATTATAACAAATGGAAAAAATATTTATCTAGTGATTTTTTCACTGATTACATGAAAATTGCAGCACACTTCGGATTTTATATTAATAAAAATGCGCCTTGGTCGATTGTTGCCAATCTAAGTTCTAAAAACATGAAAAAGTATATGCTACCATACGGATTAGAAAATGCCGAACAACACTTTCATACAAATTGTTTTCAAGCAGAATATATTAGTTATGAATCTTTTAAGAAATATATGTTTGGTTCTTATAAGGGCTTCTTAGCTCCCAACGCTGATGGTTCGCCTTCTAGAATTGAAAAAGAAGTTTTACAAAACTGTGTGAGAGACACTACAATCGGCTCAACATTCTCTTTGAAGCGCGTAGTCGAAGATCGCATCACAGAGTTTCAGTCTTTGGTCGATATTACATATGAAGAATTCATCGGTATTTATTCCGAACATTATTTTATCGAAAAGTACCTTCAAGTTAGATTACTGGAAAGCGGCTTTCGTTTGAATCCGCGAAAACAGCGCGATATACTGCACAAAGTGCTTCGAAAATACAAACATTCAGATGTATATCAAGCTATGATTTTTTTGCAAAAAGAGCTTTTAAAACTCATTTAGGTATTGACTACAAAAATAAAGTTTATTATCATACAACTAACATGTTTTATAGCTATAAGATAGGACACTAATGTTCTTCCAAACGTTCGACGACAAACAAAACTGCTTCATGGTATACAAAGAAGCAAAGTTCCATAAAAATATAACGCCTACCTGTACCCAAACTTGGTCCTACGCTTCTTATCTGCGAGATCAAGAAGTAGAATATGCATCAATATACGCTCTGGGTGCTTCTATGGAAGAAGTATGCAACGACAAACAAAAAATAGTATATAACGAAACACAGGCAAAAATCAAAGCAGTCATCAAGTCATGCCATGAAGTAGGACTAGATTTAGACAAAATATGCTTATATGAAGTAATGCCTCGCCATCTATTAACGACTTGGGCAGAAATCAAGAATAGCATATGCAAAAGCGTATTCGCAAAATACAAAAAACCCGACAACTACGACCAGCTATTAAAAATAAATAAAGTCATAGCAGACGTCAGGCAAAGACATCTAAATCTTGACTTATCAAAGATAATCCAACTAACAGTACAAGACAAGAACACATATAAGCTTATTTCAGAAAACAAACCATTTATAGATTATGATATGACTAAAACCGTTACAGGTCGCTTAAGCACTAAAAAGAATTCTTTTCCTGTAATGACAATTGCAAAGAAATATCGTGATATTCTTATTCCAAATAACGACTGGTTCTTCGAAATGGACTTCAACGCATGCGAGCTACGAGTAGCCTTAGCTTTACTTGGAGAAGAACAGCCAGAAGAAGATCTCCACGATTGGAACCTAAAGCATGTCTTTACTAGGGCAAAAGATCGCGATAATGCTAAAAAACGTATATTTGCGTGGCTTTATAACCCTAATAACAAGGATGACAACGTTAGTAAGATTTACGACCGGGAAAAACTCAAAACTTTGTATTATAAGCAAAATAAAGTAATTACCCCATTTGGACGAGAAATAGAGTGTGATGAAGATCACGCTGTAAACTATCTGGTACAATCAACAGCAGCCGATTTAGTATTTGAGCAAATGTATAAGGTCTGGGAATATTTGCGAGACAAAAAGAGCTTTATTAAATTTTGCAATCACGATAGCGTGATGATTGATTTACACACTGAACAAGAATATGAGTTTAATGACATTAAGCAACTATTTAGTAATACTAGATTTGGAAAATTTAAAGTTAATTCTTTGGGCGGCAAAAACTGGGCTGATATGAAAGCATTACTTATTAAATAAAAGGAACACATTATGAAACTTACAAGAACCTATCTTAAACAGCTTATCAAAGAAGAACTGGAAGCACCGACAGGTGATGGTGGCTTAGAAGGCGGCTCTCAGGCTTTAAAAGTAATTGGAGCCTATCTCCCTAAAATCACCAGAAAAGAAGATTACTTAAGTCTTTTTAAGGCTGTTATGGCAGCTGCTTCGCAAATCGGGGTATCCCCAGCGCCGCAGCTGAAGGCAATGTATCGTGACGGAACTATTGTGAACTGGCTCAAAAGCTTATAAACTTATAATATTCCAGAGAGGAAAATATGCAAACCGTAATAGGTTTAGGTCAAGCAGGATGTAATATTGCTGACCAATTCAAACAATACCCACAATATAAAACAATCAAGTTAGATGAAGGATTAAGAAAGACTAAGAGTTCTTTTGGTCTTAAGCGTCAGACATCCCCAGAACTGTATGAAAAAAACCTGCCGAGAGGTATAGTAAAATATTTACAAGAGGGGGTGATGTCCGAAACATTATTCATCACCAGTTGTGGTATGGTGTCTGGCGCTGCTTTATCTATTTTATCAAAAATAAAAGATAATACAAACATTACAGTTATGTATATTATTCCCGAAAGAACAGAACTAGTTGGAGACAAAAAACTCCAAAACAACTTACTTTTCAACGTGTTCCAAGAGTATGCCCGTTCAGATTTATTTAAAAGAGTTTATTTGCTTGACAATCAATTACTTTCTGATATAATGGGCCCTGTTCCAATAATGAAACGTTGGGATTCTATGAATACTTTGATTGTTTCTACATACCATATGACAAACGTTTTTGAGCATACACAGCCGGTACTTACTACGACTACAAGCCGTATTGATACCGCCCGTGTAAGTACGATTGGATTGCTAGACGCAAAAAAAAATGAAGAAAAAATGTTTTTTTTGCTTGACTTTCCAAGAGAAAAAAATTATTATTATGGTGTTCCTAAAAAACAATTAGAGACAGATGAGAATCTGATGGAAATTATTCAAAGGAACTTAAAAAGTAATATAGATCATGATAAAATGAAAACAACTTATTCGGTATATTCTACGGAATATGATGAACTTTTTGCTTATTGTGAAAAAAGTAGTACTTTATTACAAAAACTAGCGTCTTGAGAGATTTGTCAAGGCGACTTTAACCAAAATAAAACAAGGAGAAATAAATTATTATGGCTATTGATATGAATAAAATGCGTGCTCGTCAAACAGCACTCAAGAACAAGGGTGGAGACGGCAACAATCAGTTTTGGCGTCCTCAAGAGGGAGAGCAGACAATCCGTATTGTAACTCCCGCTGATGGAGACCCTTTCCGTGATTTCTGGTTCCACTATGAAGTGGGCGATGAAAAGGGCTTTCTTTCGCCCAAGCGTAACTTTGGGGAGGATTGTCCTCTTGATAGTTATGTGCGAGCGCTTTGGAAGGATGGTTCTGAAGAATCTAAGCGTATGGCTCGTAAGCTTGGCGCACGTCAGCGTTTTTTCGCAGCGGTAGTTGTACGCGGTGAAGAAAGCGAGGGTGTAAAGGTTTGGGGCTTCGGTAAACGTGCCTATGAGACCCTTCTCGGTTTGGTGCTCAATCCAGAATATGGAGATGTCACCGACCCAGTAAATGGTACTGATTTGGTAGTTACCTATAGCAAACCCGCTGGAGCTTCTTTTCCAGAAACCAAGATTACGCCTCGTCGTAAGTCTTCACCGCTTCATAAAGACAGCGAGAAGACAACAGCGCTTTTGGAAAGCGTACCTGATTTTGATGAGGTATTTACCGCATCACGTCGCACTGGAGAAGAGGTACAAGATATTCTTGACCGCTTCTTGCAATCTAGTGAGGCAGAAGGTACGGATAGCGCAGAGGTTACTAATATCTCTGGCGCTTCCAAAGTTGACAAGGCTTTTTCCGAGCTTCTAGGTTAACCACACACCGCAGGGGGGCACGGGTTTACAGGTGCCCCAACTTTTTTATAAAGGAGAAGAGAATTGCTAGTTAACGCTGTGGAATGCAAGGAATGCAACACCATTATTTTTTCAAGGACGAAAAGCGATTTAAGAGAATGTGACTGCGGAAGGGTGATGGTTTCCGGCGGTCAAGAACATTTCAAGTATGATGTCTATACTAATCCTCAATACGAAATCAAAAAGATTAATATTAAAGCCAGCCTAAAAGAGCTTTATGAAGATTGGTATAACATGGACGACGAATTCGGTTTGATCAAAATCGAAACTCCTGAAAAAGACCATCCAAACGTTCAAGTATTTTAGCCAAAAGGAGTAAAAATGAGCGCAATAAGTATTCACAAACGGGGAGACCCCGATTTCAATAAAAAAGTAGCTGCTATAGCCAGACGCTTTAAAGGCAAAGGTGGAGGACCAGATGCAGAAACCTGTGTCAACGCCAACAAACACGATATAAACAAAGGTTATGTTTACTTTTGGTCAGACAACAGCGATATAACCAACCTTCTAAAAAGAAGTAAAAAGTATGTATTAGAGGTAAGCGATTACGGCGAAACTGTCCAAATCAAAATGGACAAAAACGGTTTTAGAAGTTGCGTCCACTCTTTCAAAGTGGCTAAATAAGGAAACCAAATGGCAAAGAAAAAAGAAAAGGCTGGTCGTCTATCAATCGACCAAATGCGAAAGCTTATCAACAAGAAAGCAGGGCAAGAAGTATCTATCGATCTCACAGACGATAATAACCCCACAATCGTAAAGCAATGGATTCCAACTGGTTCACGCTGGCTGGATGGTATTGTATGTCGTGGGAAAATGGGTGGCATCCCTGTTGGCAAAGTATCAGAGATTGCCGGTCTGGAAGCCAGCGGCAAATCCTATATGGCTGCTCAAATCGCGGGTAATGCCCAACGAATGGGGATTGACGTTGTTTACTTCGATTCAGAATCAGCGTTAGACAACAAGTTTGTAGAGAGATCTGGATGCGACCCGAAGAAGCTGCTCTATATCCCAGCAACATCAGTTGAATTCGTCTTAGAATCAATCGAAGAACTCCTAAAATCAAACGATAATCAAATGTTGTTCATTTGGGACAGCTTGGCGCTCACACCCGCTATTTCAGATATCGAAGGCGACTTCAACCCACAATCCTCTATGGCTGTAAAAGCGCGTATTCTTGCGAAGGGTATGTCCAAACTTACTATTCCACTGGCATCAAGCCAATCTACATTTTTGGTATTAAACCAACTGAAAACGAATATTACTCGTTCCCCTTCAGAAGTGATGACCACGCCATATGTAACCCCCGGCGGTAAAGCTATGATTTATGCATATTCATTGCGTATCTGGCTCACCCGTCCCAAAGCAAAAGCATCTTTTGTTACAGACGACAAAGGCTATAGAATAGGTAATACAGTAAAAGTAAAGATTGAGAAGTCACGCTTTGGTTCTCAAGGACGTCAATGTCAATTTAAGATTTTATGGGGCGATACTGTAGGTGTTGCCGATGAAGACAGCTGGTTTGACGCTATTCAAAGTTCAGAACACATCAAACAATCAGGCGCCTGGTATGAGCTAGTTTTTGCAGATGGCACTTCCGAAAAGTTTCAGTCAGCGCATTGGGCTAAAAAGCTTCAAGACAAAAAGTTCAAAACACGAGTTTTAGAAATTATGGATGAAGAGATTGTAACGAAGTTCGACGCAAGGACTGGTAATGCTGACGGTTTCTATGATGACGAAGAAAATACAGCATAAGCATTTTACTCTTGGCACTTTTATTGCAACTTATATAGTCACACCTTTTCTACTTGACTTGTTTATTTCTATAAATTATACTATTTCTGTATGACAAATGAACCTAAAATAAGGCAACTATCGAGAAAAGAAAAGAAATATGTAGATTTAGCAAAACGCATTTCTTTTCAGTCTGATTATTCCCATAGACATGGCGCAGTACTCACAAAAGGGGCTAATATAGTAAACGTCTCTTGCAATAAAAACAAGTTTAGTTCTTTCGCTATGAGGTTCAAAAAAAATAATAAAGACTTTGCGACAGTGCATGCTGAACTCGGTACTATATTAAACGTAGAAAGAGTTAACACAGACGGAGCAACGGTATACGTTGTGAGAACGAACAACCAAGGTGAGTTTAGATTAAGCAAACCTTGCAATATGTGTGAAGAAGCTATGCGTTGGGTTGGAGTAAAGAAAGTTATATATTCCACCAGCGAAGGCACATTCAAGGAAATGAAATTATGAGTAAACAAGAAAGAGTAATGATAATAGATGGGCTAAATATGTTTTTACGAAGTTATATTGTAGTTCCACAAATCTCCAAAGAGGGTCAGCCAATTGGCGGCACAACAGGATTTCTAAAATCATTACAGAAGCTTACAAGAGAAGTAAAGCCAGATAAGATTGTTATCTGCTGGGATGGTCGTGGTGGAAGCCGTAAGAGAAAAGAGAAAAACCCAAACTACAAAGAAGGGCGAAAGCCCATTAGATTGAATAGAAACTTTAAAGTTCTGACCGATGAAGAAGAAAAAGAAAACAAAGTCTGGCAACTACACCGCACCGTTGATTATCTCAATAACTTTCCGGTCATCCAAACTCTAGCAGACGAAGTAGAAGCAGATGACATTATATCTTATATCTGTCGACTTTCAGCATATAAAAATCATCAAAAGGTGATTGTATCAAGCGATAAAGACTTCTTCCAATTGTTAGACGAAAGTACTATTCTCTATCGCCCAATCCAAAAAGTAATTCTAAATCGTAAAAAGATTATTGAAGAATACGGCATCCATCCAAACAATTTTGCATTGGCACGTGCTGTAGTTGGCGATAAATCAGATAACCTATGTGGCGTACCAGGAATTGGTCTCAAAACGATGTCTCGCCGCTTTCCATTTTTTAGCAGAGAAGAAGATGTCTTTATAAAGGAATTGATAGAATTTTGCGAAAATCAAGAAAGCACACTCAAGGCATATAAAGCAATTCCAGAGAACGAAAAACTAATTAAAGAGAACTATGAATTGATGCAATTGTATAGCCCTAGCTTATCGATACAAACTAAACAGAATATCGATTGGGTTATAAAAGAGTTTGAGTTCAAATTTAGGAAAACGGATACTAATATAATGATGTACCAAGATGGGATAAATGAAATCAATTGGAACTCTATGTTTGAGGATTTCAATAGAATACAAAGGGATAACAAATAATGAGCTTTTTAGAAATAATTTTACTATCAGGCACTTTGGCAATTGCTTTACACTGCGCCTATAGCATGAACAACTGCAATAAAAAGTAATCGACTACTTATTGCTTACACAAGGAGGACATCATTATGTCTTGGATAAAACCTATTGTTATTGAGAACAGCAGATTACCAGGATGGTTATCAAAATTTGCCCCAATTGAAGTTTGGGCATTCAGCTTTGGTCCCTTCATCGTTTGTCGCGGAGAAATGTCTGAAGAAATCAAACGCCACGAAACTATTCACTTCTATCAGCAATTAGAATTGCTTTTTGTTTTGCAATGGCTCTTATATGGACTTTTCTACGTTATTGGACGTTTTACGACCGGCACGTGGAAAGACGCTTATTATCATAACCCATTTGAAGTAGAAGCATACAACCATGATGGAGAAAAAGAGTATCTAAAGGAGCGAAAGCTCTGGGCTTGGACTAAATATATTAAGGTGCTAATCAAAGGAACCTAATGAGTGAAGACACTAGCAATCCTTGTTCTACTAATTTCATTTTCTGCATTGGCAGCGCCACCGCGTGTCAACCCCAATACAAGATCTAAATTTTATGATTTTGGTGAACAAGTGATTGATGGTGAAATCCGCCGCCCAACTGCCCTATACACAGATGCTCGCAATCGCGCCCGATTTGGGCGATTATTACGTCTTAAACGATCTTTTTTACCCGATTTATTTGAGACAGCCAAAGAGAAAATTTTTAAGTAAAAAACTTTTCTAATCCTTACGCAGACTTATAAATTAGATTGAAAACCAATTGACTTTTATAATAAGCTTATTTATACTTACTCTACCAAACAAAACAGAGGTGAAATGGAAAATTTAGGAGTATTTGGAAAGTCCTTCCAAGAAAATCTATGTAAACTGTTAGTTTACGACCGGTCCTTCTGCGACCAGATGCAAGAAGTCCTCGACGTCGGCTTCCTAGAACTAAAATACTTACAAGTATTTACACGCAAACTCTTTGAATATAAAGACGAATATAAAACACACCCTACGAACGGAACTCTCAACTCTATTTTTAATACAGAACTAGAAGTAGAGAGTACGGTAATCAAAAAGCAGATTGGCGATTACTTTGTGCGTATACAAGCATTCCCAGATGTAGAAGATCACGAATACGTAAAAGATAAAAGTTTAGAATTCTGCAAAAAGCAAGTCCTAAAAAACGCTATGATGAAGTCCGTTCCTCTGCTCAACAATTGCTCGTTTGAGGAAATCGAACAACTCATCATAAAAGCCCTACGATTAGGAGCAGATAATGACTTTGGCTATGATTACATCAAAGACTTTGATGCACGCTTTTTACTTAAAGCCAGAAACCCAATATCTACAGGCTGGACCAAAATTGATAAAATCACAAAAGGCGGTTTAGGTTCTGGTGAATTATGCGTAGTTATTGCCCCAACGGGAGCAGGAAAATCGCACGTCTTGGTTCATCTAGGAGCACAAGCTCTAAAACAAGGCAAAAACGTTGTTCATTTTACATTAGAATTGTCCGACACTGCCGTTGCAAGACGTTATGATGCCTGTATCACCGGAATCAACCTAGACAACCTTATAGATGAAAAAGAAGCCATTTTTGAGAAAGTACAAGAAGTTGATGGTCAACTCATAGTAAAGGAATATCCCACAAAGTCTGCGACACCGGTTACTATCAAAAACCATCTAGAAAAGATTAGGCAAACGCAGATGGAAATCGATATGGTTATTGTAGATTATGGAGATCTTTTAAGAGGCACATCTGTGGGAAAGAATACAGAGAAAAGACACGAGTTAGAATCTATTTATGAAGAGTTGCGAGGAATAGCGCAGGAGTTTAACTGCCCTCTCATCACAGCTTCACAAACCAATCGAAAAGGACTAAACGAAGAAGTCATCACAATGGAATCGATTTCTGAAGCATTTAATAAATGTTTCATTGCTGATTTTATTATAAGTCTTTCAAGAACAATCAAAGATAGGAGTTGCAACATTGGGCGACTATTTGTTGCAAAAAACAGAAATGGACCTGACGCCATTATATATTCTGTTTTTATGGATACAGGCACGGTAACTATAAAAGTGTTAGAGCAGGAGGACGTGGTAAAGATACAAGCGCAACAACAAGCAAATAAAGAAAGGTCCGATATGAGTTCAGCAAGGAAAGTTTACCAGCAACACAAGAAGGAAAAACAAACATGACGCAGGAACTAACTAATAAAATTTTATCAGATATTACAGTACATATGAAGTATGCCAAATACCTTCCCAAAAAGAAACGTAGAGAAACTTGGACAGAGTTGGTAGACAGAAACAAAAAGATGCACTTAAAGAAATTTCCGCAGTTAAAAGAAGAGATTAGCGCTGCGTATCAGTTCGTATATGATAAGAAGGTTTTGCCTTCTATGCGTTCTATGCAGTTTGGAGGAAAGCCTATTGAAGTTGCACCAAATCGTATCTTTAACTGCGCTTACATCCCAATCGATGACTGGCGTTCTTTTCACGAAGCTATGTTTCTTCTTCTAGGAGGCACAGGCGTCGGTTATAGCGTTCAGTTCCATCACGTAAATCAGCTACCTCAAATCACAAAACCATCGCTAAAGTACACACGTAGGCATCTTATTGGAGATAGTATCGAAGGATGGGCAGATGCCGTAAAAGTTCTTATGAAAACCTATTTCCTTGGAGGATCTAAAATCCGCTTTGATTACAGCGACATACGCTCGAAGGGTGAAGCGCTCCTTACATCCGGCGGCAAAGCTCCCGGTCCTCAACCACTTCGCGAATGTTTGGTTAAGCTAGAAGGTATACTTTCAGAAAAAGAAACAGGCGACAAACTTACTCCTATTGAAGTACACGATATGATTTGCCATATTGCTGATGCAGTTTTGGCTGGTGGTATTCGCAGAGCAGCCCTAATCTCTTTGTTTAGTGCTGGTGACAATGATATGATTGCTGCAAAGTTCGGCAACTGGTGGGAGAAAAACCCACAACGCGGTAGAGCAAACAACTCTGTTGTTCTTATGCGACATCTCGTTACAAAAGACTTCTTTATGGACTTATGGGCAAGAGTAAAAGAAAGTGGAGCAGGAGAACCCGGTTTCTATTTCTCAAACGATAAAGATTACGGAACGAACCCCTGCTGTGAAATTGGCTTGCGCCCCTACCAGTTCTGTAATCTAACAGAGATCAATGCTTCTGATGTTAGCAGTCAAGAAGATTATGAAGAAAGAGCAAAAGCAGCAACATTTATCGGCACTCTACAAGCCAGTTATACCGACTTTCATTATCTCCGTGAAGTCTGGCATAGAAACACAGAAAGAGATGCATTAGTTGGTGTATCAATGACCGGCATTGCATCAGGCGCCGTACTGAAACTTGATATGAAACAAGCTGCTAAAGCTGTCATTCAAGAGAATAAGCGAGTTGCCGAGTTGATTGGTATTAATCAAGCAGCAAGAACAACTTGCGTAAAGCCAGCAGGAACCACAAGCCTAACGTTAGGCACATCAAGTGGCATTCACGCTTGGCACAATAAATATTATATTAGACGCATGCGTGTAGGCAAGAATGAATCAATTTATACTCATTTGGCAATTTATCATCCAGAGTTGATTGAGGATGAATATTTTAGACCACACGATACTGCTGTGATTGCTGTCCCTCAAAAAGCACCTCATGGTGCGATTACAAGAAAAGAATCAGCAATCGATCTTTTAGAAAGAATAAATAAGATTAGCGACGAGTGGGTAAAGACCGGACATCGTAAAGGTCAAAACTCTCACAACGTTTCAGCTACTATTTCCGTTAGAGACAATGAATGGGAAAGTACTGGCGAGTGGATGTGGGAAAACAGAGACGTATACAACGGCTTATCTGTAATCCCATATGACGGTGGCTCATATGTACAAGCACCATTTGAGGATTGCACTAAAGCAGAATATGAAGAACTATCCTCTACTCTAAAAGAAATTGATCTTACACAAGTTGTAGAGATAGAAGACAATACAGATCTCAAAGGCGAATTAGCTTGTGCCGGTGGTGCATGCGAAATTACCTTTGTATAAAAAACTTGACTTTACAAAAAAAATAAAATAATATTATAATTGACCAAACCATAAGGAGGTATTATGAGTCAACCTAGTTTAATTGTAGTCGATGAGGCTACGGAAGAAGAAGTATCCAAGGATCAATATGTGATTGATTATCTAAAATCTTTAATCGCCTTGGAAGAAGCGATGGAGCCTTATAAGGAACAAAAAAGGGAGCTACGTGTTGAATATATTGAAAACAACTGGCTTACCAAAGCTGATATCTGGTCAGCAGTAAAAGCTTTCCGTCTTTATAAAGCAACAGCAGATATGGACGATCTAAACGATATGTTCGAACTTATTGAGAAACAATTTGGTACCCCGGAGGTTCCATGAAATTTGACCCACGAAATCGATTTATTCTTGTAAGCGAAATAGAAAGCGCAAAAGAAGAAACTCAACCAACGGTATTAGTACCAGAAGGTTATTCAATAAAAACTAGTCCATATGGAGTGTATAAAATTCAGCAACTGTCTGAAGATTGTACTAAAGTCAGTTTAGAAGATATTGGCAAACTAGTTATGGTCGATGATTCGATGGTCGAGACAGCCAGTTTGGACCAAGGCGACTTTCTATTAATTTTAGAAAATCATATTTACGGTGTCTTAAACGAACAATAGAGGTATAAGTATATGATATCAGGTGAATTACTTTGTATAGCGGTGCTGAATCTAGGCATGCCAAATGCGCAATATGCTTGCGAACAAATGGAACATGTTGTAAATGCAGCAGAAGACTTACACCTTCAACCAGAACTACTGGTTTCGCTTATTCATTACGAAAGCCGTTGGACGCCAACAGCAAGAAGTCGTAGCGGAGCCTGTGGGCTTACACAGGTTCTGCCGCGATATACTCGACCAAAAAAATCTTGTCAACAACTTATGTTTGCTCCAACAAGCATATATGAGGGCGCAAAAGCTTTACGTCGTTGGACCGATAGATTCGGTCGTGGCAATCTTGCTCGTGGTCTTTGTGGATATAATGCTGGCTATAGCTGCCGCACACGCAATAGTCGTGGCTGGCGTTATTCTCGCAAAATCCAACGAATGACCAGAAGAATCCAACGAGAGATGGATAAAATAGGGAATGATGGATGCTAAATAATCCACAAAACTATTTAGTAGGTACCATGGTGATTTCACTAAGGAAAATATAATATGGTTGGATTTATAAAAGCAGTATTAATCTGTATTAGCGTTAGCATAACAGCCCCCGGAATGACGGGCAAAGGCAACGAAAGAACACGCTGCCTGCCCATGGAAACTCCCACACTAGCTAGTGTTATGCGTGAGGTTTTATCAGAAACTTTAAGCGACATTAGTGACACTTTCTTTATCCCCGCAGAAGCAGAAGAAGAATCTAAAATAACACATGGAGTATTGATATTAGATGCTTCCATTGTATCTTCTGAAAAATAATTAAGAGGCGAATTGACTTATAATATAACAATCGGTTCTAGTTTACAAGCACTTCAGCACGCATGCCAAAATGACACCAAGCTGATATTAAATCATTTAGGGTTTCCAGATAAATTTGCGTCTTCGTACATCAAACATACTTGGGGGCTTATCTTTACGAAACTAATGTTAGATGGCAAAGTGGTCGGCGGTGATACAGTAAAAAACATAAGAATAACCGATGATTACATACAAGTAGTTTGCGAACACAATATTATCAACAACATTGATTATGATACATTATATATTTTTTCTGACAAAAATATTATAGGTTTACCAGATGTATCAGAAGAAGTAGATGAACACGAAGTTATTGATATTCTAAAAACAGTATCCCTAGTCACCCCTTATAAAGAAAAGATTATAGAAACAAAAGATAATTTGATAAATAAGTTGTATATTATAAAAGAATATGATACGATGCCTATAGAAATATATTCGATATCATCTCTTACTAAAGAACAACTAGCAAATTTTGATTATTCAGACACTATGGTAAAATTCAAAAGCGAACACTTATTAGAGAAAAACAACTTTGTTGGAAATACAAAATCTCTCAACAAACCTTCGCCAATCAATCTAGAGGTTGTCAGGCGAATAGTCCGTAAACAGATGGACAAATACGAGAACACAGAAAAAATAAAGTTTATGTATGGAAGTTAACGAACTAGTCACAAACAAACAGCAGTTTAACCTAGCAGGTATTATCCCAGTAGCGGGACAGCCATTAGATTACAACTTCCCTTGGCACGATTCACTCGCTCCAATTGGACAGAACTACCTAGCAGTCGAGAAAGCAGTATTTGATTGTGCTGTGGCTGGCTGTGATACAATATGGCTTGTGTGCCCCAAGGATATGCAGCCTCTTATTCGTTACAGATTGGGCGATTATATTTTAGACCCAATAAAGTTCTTTACCGGGTACCACTTTGGAAGTCGACCCAAAAGATCAGAAATCCCAATATACTATTGTCCCATCGAGCCAAAGGACACAGATAGAAGAGATTGCCTATCGTGGAGCATTATAACTGGTGCTCAATACGCTTATCGCCTCGCTCGTCAAATCGGCAGATGGGTGACACCAGATAGATACTTTGTTTCTTTTCCATATGGTATGTACACTCCTTTCTATATGAAGGACAAAAGAGCCAAAATACGTGACAAAGACCCATTCTATCTTACATACGAGGGCAAAAGCTTTAAAGATGGTTTATATCTTCCATTTACATTTGCCCCTCAAGATTTCCTAGATTGCAGAAGAAAGTTTAGGAAAAGCGAGCGAAGAGGACGAGACGCGGAAGGTAATGTATATTCAGCCGCAGAACGATATTCTGGACGCTACTTTACACACGATTTTGTTTTCAGCGAAGTAAACACAGAAAACGCCCAAGTACTTGATATTCCTTGGTATTATGACATATCCAGCTGGGCTGGACTAAAAACTTGGCTGGCAAGTGAACATAAGCTTGACAAACCAAAAGGAATTATATTATCATATAACGAATGGAATCCTTTAGGAATTGACCCAACAATAGAGGAAGAGGAACTTGATGAACAAGAAGAGTAGTATACCCTTTGTAGGGCTACACGCCCACAGCGGCATAGGCAGTCCCTTTGATGGACTTGGATATCCTAGCGAGCATATGGACTTTGCTTTCGAAAACGGCAATGATGCCCTTGCACTAACAGACCACGGTAATATGAATGGATTTGCTTACCAAGTCCAACACGCCCAAAAAATGATGGAGGATGGCAAAGATTTTAAGCCCATTTTCGGCGTAGAAGCTTATTTCCTACCTAGCGTAGAAGACTGGCGAGTACAGCTAGAAAAAGCAAAAGCAGACAAGAAAGCCAAAAGAAGCATTGATAAAACCAAGTCAGGTACAACAATCGAAGACGAAGGCAATAAACGAGAAGTAAAGAACATTCTTAACCGACGTCGCCATCTTATTCTTTTAGCTCAAAATCAAACAGGGTTAACTAATATTTTTAGTATGGTTTCTAAATCATACAGCCCAGATTATTTCTATCGGTTTCCGCGTATGGACTACGCAATGCTCAACGAACACAATGAAGGAGTAATTGCCGCCAGCGCTTGTCTTGGTGGCATATATGCTGGAAACTATTGGGAAAATATCGAGAAGGGTGAAGACGCTGTATTAGAAGTAATGCGCGATACAACCGAAAGAATGCTTGATATTTTCGGTGATCGTTGGTATGGCGAACTCCAATGGAATAACATCGAGGAACAACATGAATTAAACAAGCTAATCGTCAAAGTATGTAATGAATATGATGTAGAACTTATCTCTACAGCTGACAGCCATTATCCCAACAGAGATGCCTGGAAAGACCGAGAACTCTACAAGCGTTTGGGTTGGCTTAGTAGAGGTACTCCTAAATGGGCAACCAACACAGAACTCCCCGCTGGCGTCGAAGAAATCGGCTATGAGCTATTTCCAAAGAACGGAGATCAGATGTGGGAGGCATATGAAAACTATACACAAGAAGGCGACTATGATGATACGCTAGTACGCGAAAGTATCGAACGCACGCATCACATCGCTCACAATCGTATTGAACGCTTTATGCCTGATAATAAAGTTCGCCTACCGGGATTTGTTATTCCCGCTGGTCAAACACCAGACGGAGCATTAGTAGCTATTAGCATCGATGGGCTTCGTGGACTTGGACTACAAAACAATACAGAATATGTCGACCGTCTCAAAGAAGAGCTTAACATTATCAGCGAACGAGGATTTAGCAAATATTTCCTTACAATGAAAGCAGTCGTCGACAAGGCGACTACTATACAGCTTACAGGTGCAGGACGTGGTTCAGCCGCAGGTTCGCTTGTGTCATATGTTTTAGGTATCACGCAAGTCGACCCAATCAAATACAATCTATTGTTCTCTCGTTTTATGACGAAGGACTCAAAAGACTACCCCGATATTGATTACGATGTATCTAGCCCGATGGAACTCAAAGAAATGTTGATTGAGGACTGGGGAGGCAACACTGTTGTCCCCATCTCGAACTTTAACAAGTTACAGTTGCGTTCTCTAATCAAAGACATCGCAAAGCTCTATGAAATTCCTTTTGTAGAGGCGAACTCTGTAACTTCTAAAATGATTGCAGAGGCAACACCGATTGCTAAAAAGATGCGCGGTATCAAAGCTGGTGTCTATGCTCCAACCTTTGAAGAGGTAATGGAATATTCAGACAGTTTAAAAAACTTCTTACGTAAGTATCCTAAAATCAAAACGCACGTAGAAGCATTAGTCGGTGAAGTTCGCTCTGTATCCAGACACGCTGGTGGAGTGGTTATTGGCGAAGACCTAGACAAGTATATGCCTCTTATTAATAGCGGTGGCGTCACTCAAACTCCATGGAGCGAAGGGCAACACGTAAGACAGCTAGAGCCAATGGGCTTTATCAAATTTGATATTCTTGGACTATCAACTCTAAAAATGATTGAGGGTGCAGTTACTCATATCCTTCGGCGTCATCATGGAGTAGAGAACCCAACCTTCGAAGAAGTAAAAGCTTATTATAACGAGTACTTACACCCAGACAAGATAAACCTAAACGATAAGAAAGTTTATAAAAACATCTTCCAGAAAGGCAAATGGGCTGGCATCTTCCAGTTTACAGAAAAGGGAGCACAAAACTTTTGCAAGAGAGTACAACCAAAGAATATTATTGATGTCGCATCTGTTACATCTATTTATCGTCCCGGTCCATTATCAGCTAATGTACACGAAACATTTATGGAAGCAAAAGAAAACCCAAGAGGTATTCGCTACGGACACGATATTGTAAAGGAATACACAAAAGAAACTTATGGTTTCCTTATCTTCCAAGAACAAATCGCTTTGCTGGCACACAAGCTTGGTAAAGACTTTAGTTTGGACGAAGGAAACAAACTTCGCAAGCTGCTTACAAAGAAAGGTACAGGAGCAGTAGCTAAACAGAAAGCTGCTCTCAAACTTAAGTTTGTTGCAGGCTGCATAGAAAAGGGGTTGACCGAAGAGTGGGCAGATAAGATGTGGCAAAAGTTTGAATTCTTTTCTGGCTACGGTTTTAATAAATCACACGCAGTTTCATATTCTATTATATCTTTTCAGTGCGCGTGGCTATATAATTATTATCCCGCAGAGTGGATGGCGGCATTTCTGGACAAAGAGCCAGAGAGTAGAAAAGAAAAAGCAATCAACATAGCAAAGAAGCGTGGCTTCAAGCTTAGCCCAGTCAATATTAATAAATCCATGGCTGACTGGACGATAGATAAAGATGGTAAAACTCTAATCCAACCATTAACCTCTATCAAGGGATTAGGAGAAAAAGCAATTGAACAAATCATCGAACACAGACCTTTTAACACTATTGAAGAACTTCTCTTTAGCAAAGAGATTATCTATTCTAAGCTTAATAAGAAAGCAATCAACGTCCTCATCAAAGCCGAAGCGCTAAACGATTTGATGGACGATAGGTTCAACAACCTAAAACACTTTTGGACGGTTGTAGCCGATAACAGACCGAAATCACTAAAGAAACTAAATGAGCTAGCGGAAGAATATAAAGATATCGAGGACTTTACACGAGATGAATACATCGAAGCTAAAGTAGATATTACAGGCATATTCCCATTTCAGTTGATCATGTCTGAAGATATTCTCCAAAGATTAGATTATTATAAAGTACCAACCATATCAGAGTGGGACCACGAGCTTGGAGTAGCATGGTTTATTCCTCGCGAAGTAATCAAACGCAAAACAGCAAAGGGTCGACCTTACTATGTTATCAAGACAATTGATAAGAACTCGGCAATGACAGATATTCGCTGCTGGGGAGTAAGACCCGGCAAAGATAAAATCTTTGTAAATCGCCCTTACATGGCAAAACTTAAGTTTGAAGAACAATGGGGTTTTTCCACAAGAGGAATCCACGAGTGGAAACTATTAGGATAAAGGAGGAAACAATGAACCTAAAAGTATATCGTCTGCGTGAAAGCGCAAAACTACCATTCCGAGCACATGATACTGATGCAGGGATGGACTTGTTCTATTGCCCTGATGGTGAAAAGAAATTATATGATTGTTCAAGGAACTATTTCATTCCACCAAAGTCATCGCGAGTGCTCCCAACAGGAATAAAAATAGAAGTTCCATATGGCTATATGTTAGAAATCAAAAATAAATCGGGCATTGCCTCTAAACGACAACTAATTACCGGTGCTTGCGTAGTAGATCCCGGCTACGATGGAGAGGTGTACGTCAATCTTCATAATATTGGCATAGTAACTCAATGCATCGCACCCGGCGATAAAATAGCGCAAGCGGTTCTAATACCGATTGTTCATTGTAATATAGAAGAAGTAACAGAAGATACCCTAAACCAAGGGTCTGAACGAGGCTTAGGCGGCTTTGGAAGCACAGGAGTTAGATAATGAGTTTAAAATATACATTAAGAAAAGGCGACGAAGGACAAGAGGTAAAAAGACTACAAAGTAAACTACCGACTGTCGCTGACGGCAAATTTGGTCCTAAAACAGAAGCAGAAGTTAGAGCTTATCAGCAACACAACAATCTTGGTGTCGATGGCATTGCTGGACCACAAACCCTTGGCAATCTAGGAATTGAAGTATTACCCGGCATCGATGTGTCAAGTCATA
>Ga0310121_10001702_pt1 | contig 21901 bp, 18 predicted proteins | sample CB27_Tmax_986_MG_FD_203504 | JGI IMG/M metagenome (GOLD analysis project Ga0310121, IMG submission 203504) | Marine microbial communities from Western Arctic Ocean, Canada - CB27_Tmax_986 | ecosystem: Environmental > Aquatic > Marine > Oceanic | place: Canada: Western Arctic Ocean | collected...
CGAGTGATACTTGGCCGAGTAGGTCAACTCCTCGGCTCGGCCCGTCTCCGGATCAACTGTCCATATCGAGCCACTCATGGCGACCGCGATGGAGGCCCCATCCGGAGCCCAGTCCGGCGCCCAGGGCGTCGAATTCGGAGCCGGGGGAATGTAGAAACTGTGCATGTAGTTCCCGCCGTGACCAGCCGACGGATACGACCGTACAGCCGGCTGAGCGTCAAGTGTGCCGCTCGTCAGCGTCGAGAAAACCAAAAGCCCTAACGCGCACTGTCCAGCGCCTGTCGTAATGCGTCGGGTCATAACCCCATTCCTTTCAGTGTGTTTCGACTCGAAGACCACGACTTCACAGCCCAACGGTCCGTTTACATCGGCACAAGAACCGATGAAAGGGTCGAACGAGCGCATGGGCACTGTCAAGTCTCTGAACAGCGGGCGCGACGCTCGAGCAAATCGCGAAGATACCTGACTAGTGTCAGGGTGCGACCTGATTCCGCTCGGTAGCCTCGACGAGTTCCGTTAGGTACTCCATGAACGGCCGCCCCTCGTAGTCTTGATAGCGTTCGATAACTTCGGTCTCCAGAGCCTCAAAGTAATGGTCGAAGACCGTGGCCCGCTCGTGCGCAAGCGGCGTCTCGCAATAACAAATTTCGCTCCACGTGACCGTCCCGTCGACGGCAAGGACCGCTCGCTTCATCGCGCTCACGATTTCCAGACCGTCGGGAGCTTGGCGTTCGATTGTGCCGTCAGTGAGCTTTCTGAGGAAGTCCGCGCCGGCCGCAGCTTTGAGACGTGCAGTGACTCTATAGAACACGGAACCTCGTATTCCAACCGACGAACTCTTAAGGAAGCGCCGCTTTTGGACAGGCACCTTTATCTAAATCAACTACGAAAGGACAATCCCACTTTCAAGATAACCCAGCCGTTCTCCCGACACACCTGATCCTTATAAGAGCACCTCATTACTCAAGAGCGAAAGACTGGCCGCGACTGTCGGCACATCGTAGCGCAAAAGACTAAGGGCATCACGGCGAAATGAACTCTCAGGCCAAAACCACGGCACGCGTGGCCAGTTTTGATAACGACGGAGCCTACCTGTTCGATGACGCGAACGGTATGCTCCACTCGTGACGAAGCCCACCCAGGAGACCCTCGTCGGCTCCGTTGGTCTCGTCAACACGCAGTTTGTCGATCTTCCTCGTCCGCTAGCACTCGATTCCGGCGGCGAGTTCTATCCCGTTCGCGTCGCGTACGAAACCTATGGAACACTGGCTAGAGCGTGTGACAACGTCATTCTCGTCTGCCACGCCCTGAGTGGCGACGCTCATGCGGCGGGTTACGCCGTGACGCCAGGAGCCGAGAGCACCCGGGATGGTTTTCGCGCGGAGGAGCGCGACGGCGGAAGAAACAACGGCCTGGGTTGGTGGGACGGAATGATCGGCTCAGGAAAGGCGTTCGACACCGATCGATTCTTCGTCATCAGCTCGAACCTCTTGGGCGGCTGCCGGGGCACGACGGGGCCATCGTCTGTGAATGCCACAACCGGCAGGCCCTACGGGGCTGACTTTCCGGTGATCACGGTGGCTGATATGGTTCGGGCCCAACGGGCGCTTCTCGACGCGCTCGGCATACGGCGGTTGTTTGCTGTGGCGGGAGGATCGCTAGGCGGCATGCAGGCTCTCGAATGGGCTATCCAGTACGCCGATTGTGTCGATGCGATCATCCCTATTGCCAGCACCCACGCCTTGCACCCTCAGGGTATCGCCTGGAACGCCATCGCTCGCGCTGCCATCACAGCTGACCCAGCATGGCAGGGCGGCCACTACTACGGCACAGAGCTTGCTCCCACTGCAGGTATGGGCATCGCGCGCATGGTGGGACACATCACCTACCAGTCTGCCGAGTCTGTCAATAGCAAGTTCGGAAGGCGGCTACAGACGGGAAACGACCTTCGTTACGACTTGACACGCCCCGAGTTCGAGGTCGAGAACTACCTGCTCAATCAAGCCGACGCGTTCGTGAGGCGTTTCGATGCCAACACCTACCTCTACACCTCCCGAGCCCTGTCATACTTCGACCTGGCGCGGCAGTACGGAAGCGGCCAACTCAAGAAGGCGGTCGGTTCTGTTTCTGCGCGAACACTGTTAATCGCATTTAGCTCCGACTGGCTGTACCCTCCCTCAGGATCCAAAAAACTGGCCGAAGCATTGCGGGCAGCGGGAAAGGAGGTCGAGCTCCATGTCATCGACGCTCCGTACGGGCACGACAGCTTTCTCTTGGAGGAGGCACGCCAGACCCCTATGATCCGAGCATTTCTGGGACACTAAGAGACAACGTTTATGGAAGAGTCTCGCCGCTTCGGATTCGAGACCCGGCAGGTCCACGCCGGTCAGCGTCCCGACCCTAACACGGGCGCGCGGGCGGTCCCGATCTATCAGACGACAAGCTACGTTTTCGAAGACCCGGAGTCGGCTGCGGCCTACTTCAATCTCCAAGAGTATGGAAACACCTACTCACGGATCATGAACCCGACCGTGGCCGTGCTTGAGGAACGCATGGCCAGTCTGGAGGCTGGGTGCGGTGCGGTCGCATTCGCCAGCGGCATCGCCGCACAGGCGGCGGCTTTGTTTACCCTGCTCTCACCCGGAGATCACGTCGTGTCATCCACCGCGCTGTACGGTGGGACAATCAACCAACTCAAGCACATTTTCCAAAAAATGTCCGTCGAGCTGACATGGGTCGACCCCGACGACTCCGACGCGTGGAGGGCGGCCATCCGTGATAACACGAAGGCCTTTTATGGTGAAACGATCGGAAACCCTGGTGGCAACGTGCTCGACATTGAAACAATCGCAGGCATCGCGCACGACCACGAGCTCCCGTTGATCGTGGACAACACGTTTGCCACTCCGTTTCTCTGCCGGCCCATCGAATGGGGTGCAGACATCGTTCTACACTCGGCCACAAAGTTCATCGGTGGTCACGGAACGAGCATCGGCGGGGTCGTGGTCGAGTCGGGTACATTCAACTGGTCAAACGGCCGTTTTCCAGCCGTGGCCGACCCGTCGCCGGCCTATCACGGGCTTGAGTTTCACGAAACGTTCGGCACCTATGGCTATCTCATGAAGTTGCGCGCCGAAACCCTCCGTGATCTGGGAGCGGCAATGAGTCCGTTCAACGCATTCCTCTTCCTGCAAGGGCTCGAGACACTGTCGTTACGGATGGAGCGTCATATCGACAACGCGACTGCGGTGGCTCGCTATCTCGAGTCGCACGATCTGACCTCAAACGTGACATACCCCGGGCTGCAAACAAGCCGTTATCGGCCGCTGGTTGACAAATACCTGCCTCGCGGCGCAGGTGCAGTCTTCTCGTTCGACTGCCAGGGTGGCCGTCAGGCAGGACAGGACTTCATTCGAGGCGTGACCCTGTGGTCGCACCTCGCGAACGTGGGAGATTCAAAGAGTCTGATCATTCATCCTGCTAGCACGACGCACCGTCAGTTGAACCACGACGAACTCCGCGCCTCCGGTGTTGGACCGGGGACCATCCGGCTCTCGGTAGGCATTGAAAACATCGACGATCTTGTCTGGGATTTACAACAGGGCTTTGCACTCACCGCCTCGCCGTCTGTCGTGGAGGTCCCGTCCCGATGAGCCCGACACTGGATCTGAGCCCCTATCAAGACCCCACGACGATCCAGCGGGTGCTGTACAGTGCGAAAACCATCGCGATGGTCGGGTTATCAAAAAATGAGTTGCGCGCGAGCCACTTCGTCGGGTTCTACCTCAGGCGTCACGGCTACCGCATCATACCAGTCAACCCGCGCGAGTCCTCGATTCTTGGGGAGAAGAGTTACAAGAACCTCAGCGACGTGCGGGAACAAGTTGACATTGTTAACGTCTTTCGCACACCTCACGCACTACCCGGAATCGCCGAAGAAGCCGTGGCAATCGGGGCGAAGAATGTGTGGTGTCAGTTCGGCGTAATCAATGAGGACGGCGCGCGTATCGGAGAAGAAGGTGGGCTCTCGGTCATCATGGATCGGTGCATCAAGGTCGAACACGCCCGCTACATGGGACGGATGCACTGGCTGGGTTTCAACACTCAGCGCATCACTTCCGTACGGAGCGGCCTTCAGTAAGGGTATGGAGCGCGCTGTTCGCGGGCGCAGAGGGAGGAGAGAGAATCATGAAAAGGTTAATAACCATGTTTGTCGTCCCCGTCGCCACACTTATCGGCGGGGCCTGTTCGGGAACATCATCGCCTACCGAGACCGAACTCGCCGGACCTGTCACCGCATGTGAGAGTCTCGCCTCTCTCACGCTTCCAGGCACGACGATCAATCAAGCCGAAGTGATCGCCGCCGGGGCGTTCGTTCCTCCGGCGACGGCTGGCGGCCGAGCTCCGTCGACCGAGACCCTGGCACAAACATACGGCGTCTTGCCTGTATTTTGCCGCGTGGTCGCCACACTCGCACCCTCCGACGACTCCGACATCGAGGTCGAAGTGTGGTTGCCATCCTCGGACTGGAACGGGAAATATCAGGCGGTGGGTAACGGTGCCTTCACCGGATCGATTCGTCATGGGTCAATGGCAGTCGCGCTAGCACAAGGCTACGTTACAAGCTCTACGGACACAGGGCATGCCGGGAATACTGCGAGCTTCGGTCTCGGGCACCCTGAGAAAATCATCGATTTTGGCTGGCGTTCAATCCACGAAATGGCCGTCACGACCAAAACAATCGTGGCGGCTCACTACGAGGATGAGCCGCGTTATTCCTACTGGAATGGCTGTTCAGCCGGCGGACGCCAGGCGATGAAGTTAGCCCAACGGTTCCCGGAAGACTTCGACGGAATTGTTGCCGGGGCACCTGGACAGGATTGGATCGGCCGTGCAGCAGGCGCACTGAGAGTCGCCACCGCTCTGGAAGCGAACGAAGGAGCCCGGCTATCCGCTGAGGACAGATTGCTGATCCACGCAGCGGCACTCGACGCGTGTGACAAGACGGATGGTGTCGCAGACGGCGTTATCGACAACCCCGAGGCCTGCGATTTCGATCCTGAGGTGCTACTGTGTTCAGGCGCCAACGAACCGCCTTGTCTGACGACCACCCAGGTCGACACAGTCCGGATGCTGTATTCGTCTCCCGCTAACCCCAAGACTGGGCGAGCGATCACCGGTCTCGTCCCTGGGAGCGAACTCAACTGGACCGACATGGGTTGGACGCAGTCGGCTCGAGACACTGGCCTTGAGCAGTATCGGTACCTGGTCTACGCCGACCCGGAGTGGACCATCGACCAGTTCGACTTCGACACCGACATCGTCAAGGCCGAAGAGATGGACGGTGACACCCTAAATGCCCTCGACCCGAACCTGAAACCATTCTTCGACCGTGGTGGTAAGTTGATGGCCTATCACGGCTGGAGCGACGCACAGATTTCACCTCTTAACGCAACGCAGTATTACCAGCGCGTGGTCGAAGCGGTTGGAAGTGTTGATACAGTTCACGAGTCGTATCGTCTCTTCATGGCACCCGGCATGGGTCACTGTAGAGGCGGCGAAGGACCCAGCGTCTTTGACAAGATGTCTCCACTCGAAGCATGGGTCGAGCGAGGCGAGGCCCCGGACAGGATCATCGCCGCCCGTCAATCGGACGGTGTTGTCGACCGTACCAGGCCGCTCTGCCCGTATCCCCAACTAGCCGTTTATACAGGAAGTGGCAGCACCGATGAAGCGGACAACTTCGTCTGCCGCGTACCTTAATGTCGTGTCGCGCCGACTGGTCACGTACCTGCTCGAGAATGAACCGTTACGGGTGCCGCTTCCTGTCAGGAATTGTCGAGGCATTTCCTGTGCTTGACGGCCTCCCCGTGCGGTTGATCGGTTGGAGCATTCGGCCTAAGAGCGTGCGCCCGTCGGCGTCAATTCATAGGTCAGGTGCGGATTGGCTTGTGCCACGATATACTTCACCGGTTAAAAACCTGTGCGGGGTTGTCTGTGAACGGAGCAAAAAATACAGAACAACGATTCTTCTCGAGTGCCGTGGCTGATCCAGAATAGGCTTTTCACAGCTGCTTTCGAACAGCTGTACTACCAAACGCACCGCAAAAAAGTCTGTCGCAAAATTCTCAAGTACGACCCGCTTGACGGTCAGGACTATCGAGTCGACGACTTTTTCATTCACTCTAGCCAGTATTTCGGGCGCCCCGACGAATTCTACCAAACGACTACCCAACCGGCATCCGTCTGCCTTCGAGATGGGCTCCATCCTCGTCACATCCTACCCGTCACCGATTCGGCTCAGATGATGCTGTTCGACTCACCTCTCCCGTCAGGAGACGCGACGAACGACGTCGTCCCTTTTAAGTTGTTCCGACATCCAGACACCAGGGCTGATGTCCTCGTGTTGTTCGTTTCCGGCTGGGGTCGTGACAACCAGCGAGTGGAAGATGAGATGTGTCTGCGCCTTATGTCTCGTGGCGTCGACGTCGGTCTCATGACGACGCCGTACCATCTGGCCAGAACGCCTGCTGAGTCCTACAGCGGCGAGTATTTCATCAGTGCGAACCTCTTTTGGACTATCGCCAACTTCCGACAGCTCGTGTCTGAGATCAGGGTACTGATCCAGTTGATGCGAGACCGGTATCGATACATCGGTTTGCTTGGTATGAGCAGCGGCGGGTTTCAGGCTGGACTCGCAGCCCTTTGCGAAGAGGTCGATTTTCTCTTTCCCATGATTACGGGCTGTCATCTCGGCAGCATCACGTGGCACAGCCTGATCACGCGCTACGTCAAACGAGACCTCGAACAGCGGGGCATCGACGAGGCGGCTCTCAACCGCGTCTGGAGTATTACGGATCTCGCTGTCGTCGGGAAGCACACTAAGGCCAGAAAAATCAAGCAATACGTCGCGCTGTATGACACAGTCATTCCGACTCGGCATCAGGAAGATCTGTGGCTTGTCTACGGCAAGCCTGAACGGTTCGACATGCGCAGTGGCCACTACAGTTCTTATTTCTACCTTCGCAGCGCTATGGATGACATTGCGGAGGTCATCCAAGAGGGAACGTCCTAGTGGCTTACGGGACCACCGCTGAGGACCGCAGTTCGTTCACGGAGTCGTCTTCGCGGTAAACTCTTCTGACAAAAAATGGCGGTAAACATCCGCACAGCCAGAGGCGTCTGGCTCGGTAGGCGGACACCCGCATCTATCGACTGACAGGCTCTGACCTTCGACCCCGTGGTGGGGTAGGTGGTCAAGTGCCCGTCCGACTGGAGGTTACTGATGATCCGCATCACTCTCGTACTCACACTACTCGCCACGCTTGCAATCTCGACCGGCGCTTATGCCCAGACCACCGCGGAAGCGATCGAACAAGCGCTGGCAGCCTCTCCGGCTCGTGCAAGTGAAGGGGCCACCGTAATCAAGTGGAACCCGGATTACACCTACGAGACCCTGAAAGAAGGCACGAATATGGTCGTCTGCTACAGTCGCGCGGACGAACGCGACCGGCCGCCGTTCGCCGTGCAGTGCACTATCAAAACCAACCTCGACAGAGTTGCACAAAACCGGAAGTTTAGAGCAGAAAGCACAAGCCGCGACGAAGAGCGAGCCTTGGTCGCCGCCGCAGGAGAGAACGGTACCCGTGTCGCGGCAGCATTTGGATCGTTCTTTAGGCGTATGGAAGGCGAAGACCAAGCAAGCGCCCGCACACATCAGACGATTGCAATGCCAGAAGCGACGGGAGCCTCTGCTGGTTTCCCTGAAAACCGTGACCAAGGCGGGGCGTACATCATGGCGGCTGGCACAAGTGAAGCTCACCTGATGATCCCATAGCGGAACCCCTTAGATTAGACCGGGACGTTCAAGACTATTGCTCGGGTTGAATCCGGCTAAGAAAGCACTCTGCTGACTCCCTCCGGGGGAGGGAGTCAGCAGTCGAAAAACCGGCTACGCGCGGTGGATCAAGCTGTCGAACCGTCAAGAAGTAAATCCTGTTTCCAGAAATCGCTCGACGACTTCTGGAAACAGGATTTGCAGTAGCGACCGGTGTGACCGCGTCGTCTCGTCGAAGCCGGTAGCGCGCTCATATCCGCGCACCGTCTCCAACGCCGCCGTCACAGAAGGCTTCTGCGTAGCCTCGAACTCCACACAACGGACGACCCGCGAATCAGTCGTGGCCGAATAGTGGACCACCTCGACATCCGGGAAGTACCACACCAGGATGTCCTTCTGCAAGGTGCCGCTCCATTCAACGCCCAATTGCTTCAGGAATGCGTCAACCTCTGCACGTTGGTCACCTGCATGGTGACCCAGGTCAATGTTGACTTCCTGTCGAACCTCGGTGTCGGTGTCGAGCGTCTTCACGGTGAGATGGTGCAGCTCCTCGTCAAATCGATGCCGAATCACAAATCTCCCGGTATAGCTCTGGCGAAGAAGATAGTAAGTATCGAGCACGCGAAGTGACGTCGTCCGCGTCGGATTCAGCGTTTTGAGCACGTTGCCGAAACGGTCCAGGTCGAACCGATCGTCGACAACGAACTTGTGCTCAATTTCAGCGAATCGCAACTTCCCAGAGGCAAGATCAGGCACCAATTCCTCTACATCCATCGCCTAAAGCGGCCATACAACGCCAGCCGCCTCTTGATACGTCCTGGCAAGACGCGCACGCTTTCGTCTGTCACACGGACGTTGTCTGGATCTACACGAAGCCCGTCGAAAATCGACGCCGCAGGGTCAATTGCCCTTGCGTCTCGCGAGACGAGCATCGCTTCGGCCAGCCGGTCGTGCGCTGCGTCCTCGAAGTTGTAACTTCCGAATGCAACCCTGGCGCGGTCGACTAGCACGAGCTTGGAGTGTTCCCCGTGACGGTTCTCATATACCTGAATGCCGGCATCCAGTAGGCGACCGTACGTGACCGCCGAGGCAATCCACGCCAAGTCGGTAGCTGGCAACGCGTCTCGGTGAGAATGGTATACGTCCACGCGTACCCCACGCCTGGCCGCATCGAGAAGAGCCGCCAGGAGAGGTGCGACTGGCTTGAAGAAAAAGCTAGTGATCTCAATCGTCTCTCGAGCTTCCTCCACCATCCTGATCATCTGGGCGGTGACCACATTTTGACCACGCCACCCGACCGGACCCAGTCGACCCTGAAGAAGATTTGGATTACACAGCCAGTACTCGAGCTCGATCGGCGGCGCCTCCGTCGGTTCGACCTGGGCAACATCGCCCAATGTCCTGAGATGCCTGTCGTCAACCTGGCCACCGATGGCTCGGTAGCTCTCGAGCAAGGTATACACAACAGGGCCACGAAGCCATACCGAGTACTCGTTCCATTCCTCGAATGATGACCGGCTCACGTTGCTGCTGCCGAAGATAGCTTCGCCCATCTCTGAAACTTGGATCTTTACATGCTGGCCGCCGCCCAACCGCCGCTGCAGGTAGTGTTCCGGTCGATACGTCGTGACAACTGCACCAGCGCCACGCAAGGCGTCGAGACGGCTACAGAGGGCGCGTCGGCTCTCAGGTGTCATCAGGATACCGCCGAGTAGTTGACCAAAGCCGTCCACCAGCAAGTTCACCGCGACGCCGCGACGCTGGGCATCAAGCAGGGCGGCCAGAAGCTCGATGCCGTACCGGTCGTACTCGATGTAAAATGTTGACAGGTAGAGGAATGTAGTCGCCTCCCTAATCATCCGCAGGCGACATTCCCATTCGGCCGCACGGTCCCAAAGCGGACGTAAAAAGGAGGCGGAGGTCATCAGCAAGAAGAGCTACGTTAGAGGCGGTAGCCACCCGAGATGTCGAGGTTTACACCGCTAACGTAAGTGGCCGCCAGCAGATACTCAACTGCTTGAGTGACATCGTCGAGACGGCCCGCCCTCCCCATCGGCACCCAGGCTCCGATCTCGCGTGACGACGGAAGATCGATCGAGTTGTCGAGCTGACCAGGCGACACCATGTTGACCCGGATGTTCTGCTCTCCGTACGCAACAGCCAGCGACTTGGTGAGAACCAACAGTCCAGTCTTGCTCACGAAGTAGTCGGTTCCGTGGACCGTGGCGCGGGTGCCTTCGAGACCGGCCATCCCGATATTGATAATGTTGCCCCCAGAGCACATCAACTTGAGGGCGTGATAGCAGCAGTAGTAGGCCCCAGAAAGGTTGGAGGCAAGCGTAGCGTCCCACACAGTCGGATCGAGCTTAGTAACGTGCTGCGGATTGTAGTTGCCGACATTATTCACCAGCACGTCAACCCTTCCTTCAGTGCGGGCGATATCGTCGAAGACTTCCGCGACCTTCCTCTCGACCGAAACGTCGACAGACAGTGCCCTGGCCCGGCGTCCAGATTCAGAAAGTTCTCGCTCGAGCGAATCTGCGTCGGCTTTGGAGTCGCGGTACAGAACAACCACGTCAAACCCTCGGCCGGCCAGGGTCGTACACAACTGGCGTCCCAGGCGTCGGGCACCACCGGTGACCACAGCCACGGGGTTGGGGTGTGGTGTGCCGCTCATCGGCGCACCCGTTCCAGACGCACAAACGAGCAGTCAGCAGCCATTACAGCGTTTGGTTTACGGACCTCGAGTCGCACTCTCTGGGCAGACGCATGTTGCGTGAGCAGCATGTCAGCCGTCTCCTCCGCCATCGCCTCGATTAAGTGAAACTCTCGCCGCCCGACCAATTCGGCGATCCCCTCAGCCACTCGATCGTAGTCGACTACATCACCGACCTCGTCGGAGCTAGCGGCAGCAGTAACGTCGTAGTCGATCTCGATATCCATGATGATCGGCTGGGATTGCTCGCGCTCGAACCTGTACACACCGACGACACAGTCGATCCGTAGGCCTTTAAGTCCTGTGGTGGCAATCATGTCGTGAGCTCCGTATGTCCCCGCTTCAGTCTGGCGTGCGGGCGATCCATACTTGTTCCGATGCCAACGTTGGATCGAAAGGCGTCCCCTGAAAATCACCGAGGCATACTTCAATCGTGAATCCGGTCTCGACGAGGAGTGCTCGTGCCTGGTCAGGCTCGAGCCAGCTCAAGCTCAACCGCCGGTATCGACGCTGTTCCATCACCCCCGCCCGATCGAGCTGGTCTTCCCAGGTTACGACGGAAATTGATTGTGAGACTTCATCGATCAACGACGTCACCCACAGTAGCCGGTCGGCCCCTGACACTGACTGATAGCTCGCCCGAAGCTGCACGTCACGCATGTAAGCGCTGACGGCGGGCGTCATGAAGAAATCGTCGAAAATGAATCGTCCACCGGGACGGAGCTGGGTAAAGATATGGCGTAGGGTATCGTGCTTTCTTGCAAGGGTTACCAGGTGGCCGATGCTGTGATACGGAATGACGATCAACCCCGCTGGCTCTTGGAGATCAAAATCACGGAAGTCGGCTTGAATGAGGGTCAGGTGGTCAAGGACCCCAGCCCGATCAGCCCGCTCGCGGCAGCGCGCGAGCATGGCGGACGATCGGTCAACACCGATCACCGTACGCCCGCGACTCGCGGCTTCCACCGCGATCCGCCCGTCTCCGACACCCAGTTCGACAACCGGACCTTCAGTGGCGAGATACTCCTCGAGGTAAAACGGGAGATTCTCTGTCGCGGAGGCGGCCGAGTCGGTCCAAATCGGGTAGATGTCAGCGAAGGTGTCATATTCGGATTCGGGAACCGGACCGGTACCGGGTCGATCGGACGGCGACGTCACTCGGGGAGGATACCAGTCCAGTGGGACACTTGCGATTCCCCTACGTGATTTGGCACTGTGGTCGTGGCGTAAGAGCTTCCAATGAAGTAGTCGAACCGTGACGCAAAAGACTGGACGAGACAGGCAAAACATCAGGGACGGTTCCGCTCAGTATCGGAATCGCTACGCCGAGCCAGAATTAAATCTAGCGGCATCCTGCCCAGACTCTTTCGGCGCAGTCTTGGTCGTGCCGGTGTGTGCCGAGTCAGGAGCCTTCGTCGATGGCTACCGAGCGGCAGCGCGCTCTGTCGACCGCCTGCTCGTTATTGCGGTGCTCAATGGCCGGGTGGGAGCAGACGAATCTGTTCACTCTTTAAACGCCAAGTGTTTACGTGAACTGCGTTCTCAGTTCTCTCTGCAGGAACTTAAACCTGGCGGATGGCTGGGACACGACGCGAGCATGAGCTTGCTGGTTGTCGACCGATTCACCAAGAATCGCCGTTTGCCACCACGCCATGGCGTCGGCTTGGCTCGCAAAATTGGAGCGGACATCGCCCTTGAGCTTATTGTTCAAAGACGTGTGCGCCAGGCGTTCGTGGCGATGACAGACGCCGACAGCTGCTTACCCGATGACTATTTCAGTCGGCTCGCCAAGATCGAGCCCAACTGCTCGGCGGCAATCTTTCCCTTCTGGCACGAACCGCGGGGTGACGCTCGGGTCGATCGCGCCACTGCACTCTACGAAATCCGTTTGCGCTACATCCAACGCGGACTCCAGTGGGCGAACTCACCCTACGCGTTTCATGCGGTAGGCAGTACGATGGCAATACACGCTCTCAGTTACGCTCAGGTGCGCGGTGTTCCGAAGCGGCAGGCGGCAGAAGACTTCTATCTTCTGGACAAGCTGAGCAAGCTGCAGCCTCTCGTGCGACTACAGGGGATGCCGGTTCACATCCGTAGTCGTATCTCTCGTCGGGTTCCCTTTGGAACCGGGGCGGAAACCGCAAAATTGACGACTGGTGACGCCCTCGAGCTTTACCATCCAGACTGTTTTGCCGCCGTTCGGGAGGTAGTCGAGTGTCTGCAGAGCGTATCAGAGTCCCCGAATCCCTTAGTGGTAAACCTGCTGGCTCAGTTGAACCCCTCGGTAACGCACCTTCTCAAGTCGCAGGGTGCATTGGGCGCCTGGTTAAAGATCTGCGAGCAGTCTCCGACCCCAATCGCTCGACTTCGTCGTCTTCATGATTGGTTCGATGGATTCCGCACGTTGAAGCTGATCCATCATGTGCGAGACCATGCGGCACCTTCGCTTCCCTGGCAGGATGCTATCCAGCGTGCGCCATTCATGAACGAGATTCAAGATGACGGCGCGTGTCTACGCGAAGCTCGAACGGAGCTGCTCCGTCTTGAACAGGCTCTGCCTCGTCTGGTCGGTCCAAGCGTGCTTCAGAGCTGCGTTGCTGGCTTGGGGAACCGGCCACGACTGCCAAAAATGAACACCGGCTTCCCAGAAACGCTGTGAGATCCACCGGGCACTCTGTCGCAGCGCCGAGTCAACAATCAGCAGGTGGCCTGAGACTGTGCGCCTAAAACACCAGATTGATTCGGCCTCAGAAAAGCGGCTAGACTGCGTCCATCATAAACGACATTCACTGCCCCCCAGCAAGTAATCTCTGAGCCATGCCAAAAAAGCTGAGCCCTCCCTCTCCTGGCAGTACCGCCGCATCATCAAAAGAGTACTCACACAACAGGGCCCGACGCTTCCAAGCTGCTGACTAACCCCGTGGTTTATCAGGATTCAGAGTCTCTCGTTCCGTCGTCGCTGGTCACCAGTAACGCGGACCTTGCCGCAGCGTGTGCGCACTGGTCGACAACCGGAGCCATCGGGATCGATACAGAATTCGTTCGCAAGCGCACCTACCATCCACGGCCGGGACTCATCCAGGTGGCGGACGATGCTGCTGTGGCGATGGTCGATCCTTTGAGAATCTCCGATTTCGGGCCGCTCGGAGATCTGCTCTCCGACCCGTCGGTCGTCAAGGTGATGCACGCCTACGAGGAAGACGTGGAAGTGCTGGAGCTGCTTACCGGCGCCACTCCGGATCCCGTTTTCGACACTCAGCTTGCCGCCGCGTTCTCAGGCTACGGATTCTCGCTGGGCTACAGTAAACTGGTAGAGATTCTGCTCGATGTGGTTTTGGATAAGGGCGCCACGCGTTCCGACTGGCTCCGTCGCCCCTTATCAGAGACGCAGCTCCAGTACGCGGCATTGGACGTATTGTATCTCCTACCGCTACATGAGCAACTCACACGAGACATGGCGGTACTCGACAGAGGCGCCTGGTTCGAGGAGGAGCTCGGCCACAGGCAGCGCACACGGGCAACCGATAAACGGCCGGACGCAGCCTATTTACGAGTTCGGCGACGGGAGACGCTGCCGCCGGCCAGTCATGCAGTGCTGCGCGCGCTCAGCCAATGGCGCGAGACCGAAGCCATGGCCCGAGATGTACCCCGTCGCCACCTGTTGGCCGACGACGTCCTAATCGCCCTGGCATCCGAACCTGCTCTCGACGAGGTGGTACTGGAAAAAATTCAGGGCCTTTCCCAGCCGGCCGTGACTCAATACGGACAGGCGATCATAGCGTGCGTCGACACGGCTCGATCACAGGAGCCCGACGAGACCGATACCACCGTAAACCTGCGTCCTCACTCAGCCAGAATGAAGCGGCTAAAGGAGATCGTCAGGCACAAGGCCGACACGCACAAGTTGCCTCCCGAACTCCTTGCCAATAGCCGAACACTCGAGGCGCTCTTGATTAGCACGATGACCGATCAAGGGAATATTCCTGAGACTCTCCAGGGTTGGCGACTCGAAGTCGTCACCGAGAGCCTGCTCGAAGCCTTGGCACATTGAGGTTCTGTATCTCGTGAAATTTGTGTGGCGTTTTTCCGTCTATTTCACAGTAAGCTAGTGGCCTGTTTCGACTGACGCAGTGGCGGACGCCGGAACGCGGCAGTCGCCTGATCCGGCGCGACGAAGGAGTACACCGCCGTTCGAGCAATCAGTAGCACCGTTAAGCGGAATGCCCTGGACGGCCGACGGCACTCATTTAGTCGTTCCAGGGCACGAGACCCATTAGAACCACCTCAAGGAGCGAGACCATGATTCAAGAACGGAAAATCGACCAACGGATCTTCGATCTCTACGACGAGTATTGCCACGGCGGAATGGAACGGCGCGAGTTTCTTAGTCGAGCCGCGGCGATCACAATCGGGGGAACTTCTGCGCTCTGGATGGCACAGGCTTTGATGCCACGGTACGCCGAAGCCCAAACGATCTCGTTCACCGATCCGCGTCTAAAAGGAACCTACGTCGAGTACCCGTCACCGGGTGGCACGTCGGGCACGATGAAGGGATACCTGGTGCAACCCTCTGGCGACGGACCGTTTCCGGCTACGCTGATCATCCACGAAAACCGCGGTCTAAATCCGCACATAGAGGACGTCGCACGACGCGCGGCCGTAGCCGGGTTCCTGGCGCTCGCCCCGGACGGATTATTTCCGGTCGGCGGATATCCCGGCAACGACGATGACGGTCGGGCACTCCAACGGAACATCGACCCAACAACGTTGGATCAAGACATGATTAACAGCGCCCGTTATCTCAAGTCACACGCGCTCTCGAACGGCCGACTCGGTGCGACCGGATTCTGTTGGGGTGGAGGAATGACCAATCGTCTTGCGGTCGCCCTTGGCAGCGACCTAGATGCCGGTGTGCCGTTCTATGGAGCTGCCGCGGAAAGCGGAGATGTCTCCAAGATCGAGGCGTCGCTCATGATCATCTATGCAGGCACCGATCCACGCATTAACTCGATGTGGCCGGAGTACGAAGCAGCGCTCAAAGCGAACGGGGTCGCGCACGAAATGCATATGTTCGAGGGCACGCTACACGGCTTCCATAACAACTCGACACCGCGTTACAACGAAGCAGGTGCCGCGCTCGCCTGGAATCAAACAGTCGGCTTCTTCCGGGAGCACCTCAGCGGGTAGGCCAGCCTCGGGTGTCGCAACCGGGGTGATATTTCGTCAGGGCACGAGTCTCACGGGCACGTCTTCAGCTGGTGACCTCACAGGTTGAAGACGTGCCGAGGACCTAGAGCAGTGCGGTCGGGCGCCGGGTCCATGTCTTACCCTTCTTTTTAGCGATTTCCTCGACATCGGCTACATACGCCCCCGTCTGGGTTAGGACATGGTGAAGATCGTTACCAACGCTGATCAAGGTAAAGTCTTTATCGATGAACTCGCCAACGCGCTCGGTCCCGAACAAAAAGAGTCCGAGAATAACATCGTTCTTCTTCGCAGCCGCGCGTAGCTTGTCAGTCGCGTCCATGAGTTCATCAGAGAAGTACATGTCCGGGAACTGATATTTCTCGTAGAGACCCATCGACATGGACAGGTCGTTCTGCCCGAGAAACAGCAGGTCAACGCCAGGCACGGCGGCGATCTCGTCGATGTTCTTGATACAGTCATCGGTTTCGACCTGCAACGCCACAATCACATTGTCGTTTGCAGCACCCGCATAGCCGAGCAGACCTCCCTTGTTCATGCTGCGCTGCGGAAAGTAGACTGATCGCGTACCTGCGGTTGGGTAGCGACAGCAACTGACGGCCTGCCTGGCTTCATCTGCGGTGTTGATATACGGGATCAAAACACCGTCTGAACCCACGTCAAGTGACTGCTGAATACCGGCGCGGTCGTGGTAACCGGCCACCCGAACCAACGACTTTGCTCCGCCGCTCGAGATTCCGCAGATCATCGTCGACAACGTTTCGTAACCCATCGGACCATGCTGGGAATCGACCAGTAGCCAGTCGTAGCCACTATGCGCCAGCTGCTCCACTACAGTGGGACTGTGGGAATTCACAAACAAGCCAAGCTTCAGGGTCCCGCTCCGTAGTTGACTCTTAAACTCAGCTCCGGTTAATGCATTACTCATCTCTCTCGGCTCCCTCTCACGTTTGCTGCTCACAGTCGATCGCGCACTAACAGGTGCTCAAGGCCGGGGACGCAGACGGCGACAGCTGGTTCGATGTGTCTCGGCTGACACAATCACAAAGAGGACACTTTGTACAGGATCGGGCATTGAGGCGCAAGTCGGTCGGACACCTGTCCTGTACCGCTACACCATAACTAGAAGGGTCACTCAGTGACGTCCGCCGAACGGTATCGGAACCGAGGCGAGAAGGTCAGAGCCTGAACAAATACTGCAGCTTCGTAAAGATCGCGTGATTGGTGCGTAGAAACCGACTGGTGGAGAACAGCTGCGTGTCCAACCGATTACCCTGGTCGTATCTTGCATCGTAGCCGGCAAAAAACACGGTCCCGGCGTTTACACGATACGTCCAGAGAACGTTAGCCAGCAGCCGTCTATCGAACGAGTTGTACTCCATGATGTTCCGAAGCAACAGACGCGAAGTGAACTGATACGTCGTAAAGGCGCGCCAAATTTTAACGTCGAAAATTTCCTCTGTGTCGCCACCCCGACCATCGATGAACCGGCTCGTGTCCAGCGTGACCTCCGACTGCCACCGAGACGTGGGACGCAGCGTCATGTTGAACTGGTAGTCAGCACCTGAGCCGAGGTAGGGATTGTCCTCAAAAAGGATTTGGTCCCCCGCGCTGATCTCCGCACCAAACGAGATCCGTCGGCTCGTCCGTACGTCTCCACCGATGTCAAACCGTGTCTTCCAGAAATCGATTCCACCAAACCGTTCCATATCCCGATTGGCCGACGCATGAAGATCGACGTTCCGTGCGAGCCGCGCGTCTAGATTGAGACCCGTCTGCGCATCCTGCAAGACACCGTCGAAGTTGTAGATCCGACGATGGTTCACCCGGGGACCCCAGTTGATAATCCAGCTTTCTGGCCACCACCGATATGACACATTTGTGCTGTAGGTTTTCATATCGACCCGCCGGACGAAGCCGGAATCAGTCTGGAAATCTGGGTTGATCTGGTAGTGGCCGAAGAAGTAGCCCAGATTTCTCCCCTGCTTGCGAACGTGCGCCTCGACAATGTGCCCGCTCCGCTCGACCCCACCCAGATCGCGATTACCCGTCCGCATGGCGAGAAAATTTACGTCATGAGTGCGCCCGACACGGAAAGAGCCGTCGACCCCTCCAGCACGACTGTATCCGTCAAGAAACTTCCGGTCGGTCACGACCATGCCGATGTGAGATTCCGAGTAGAGGTCGTGCCGGAGCCGCGCCAGCATGATCTGCGCTTTCTTACCAAACGCCGGATCATCTCGATCGTCCACCTTGCCTGGGGCTTCATCATTCGCGACAACAAACGCCAGCGCCGTCCGCCCGAGTTTACCCGTGAGCTTGGCACCGTACTCTGGATCAACAATCGTTCGTGTCTGCACTGGCGTGATCGGACCGCGAATGTTAAGAAGCTCCTGCCCTTCGAGGAAGAACGGTCTGAGTTCGGGATAGTTGATAGGAAAACGCTGGTTGACTTCGATCTGTGGCCGGTCGGTCTCGATTTGTGAAAAATCAGGGTTATAGGTGAAATCAAGCGTCAGGTTCGACGTGATGCCGTACTTAATGTTTGCGCCTCCCTCCGCGTTATTGTCGTTGATAAACTGTCCCTTCGTATCGCGGAATCCGGCCTGCACCGCAGTAACGGTTGGCATGACCTCAAGGTTCCGGCTGAGCGAAAGCCCAGACATCCCTTCCAGCACACCCATCTGGGACAAAAAGCCAGCGACATCGCGAGAGAGCGGCGCCCACACATCACTTTCGTCCTTACTCTCGATCGTGCGAGCGATCTGGAATCCCCACCGATGCATCTCGTTAGCCCTTCGCTGGGGATAGCGCAAGCTCTTGAACGGAATGGCGATCTCAACCGTCCAACCATCCTCGACAAAAATCCCGACCGAATCGAACAGCGCGTCCCAGGAAGGGTCCCCAGCCGGTGCCACTAAACTCGCCGACCCGCCACCAGCGCTGCCGCCACCGCCACCGCCACCCTGGCGACCACGTCCCCCCCCAGCGCCTCGGTCACGGGCACCAACTATCGCATCGCCCTGCACCCCATACCCGTTGACCGTGAACAGAAACGCCTGCTGCTGGTCGAGAAATGGATCAAGATAGAGCATGATGCGATCGTCGAGTGTCGTCTGATCCCGATCGACTCGATTTGCTCTGACCAGGCCCAGATCTGAATAATGCGCATACACTCCAAAGTAGAGATTGGTGGTGTCGTAAGCGACGAGCAGCTCCGTCGACTCGCTGGCCGGGGCACCGTCGAGCGGACGCTGCTGGACGAACTCCTCGATGCGCGACGCCGTTCGCCACACCTCATCGTCCAGACGGCCGTCGAGATACGGGGCCTCCGCGATCCTGGGCACAAGAACGGTGGGGCGTTCAATCAGCGAAACGGTGTCATCATTATCGGTAGCCCTATCACCAACCGTTAAACACGTCCCCTCAACGCCCTCGCAAATACCGATAACACCTGTGACATCTTCGGGGTCGAACTGGGCGTGGTCTGCGGCCACCGATTCCGCCGGACCAGCATCTCGGAACGATGTGGACGACTGAGCCCACACTGCTGGGCTCATGAGGATTGACAAGATCAGCAGCAAGACAGAGGCTCGTATCACGACTTTCGTATTCTCAATTATTATCCTCGTTGAAAGCAGGGATCACACCAGCAGAGTGTTCGGATGCCGAGACAGCCATCCTAGAGGATGAACTGCCGACACACAACTCGGCACGGCACCGACACAGATCGCGAGCCGTCCCAGGCCGGTCCCAGATAGTATTTAGAAAACGACGGGCTATAAATCGACGGTCGAGGTGAAATCGTGAAAAACTCGAACGAGGAGACAAACGTTGACTGACACCGCTGATAAGAAGACGTTCGGCTTTCAGGCGGAAGCGAAACAGCTCCTCAACCTGATGATTAACTCGGTGTATTCGAACAAGGAAATTTTTCTTCGGGAACTCGTATCAAACGCATCAGATGCCTGCGACAAACTCCGGTTCGAAGCCCTGTCAGACAGCGCCCTATTCGAGGATCAGCAGGATCTGACGATTCGGGTCAGCTACGACAAACAGACGCGGACGGTGACCGTCACGGACAACGGTATCGGCATGTCGCGGCAAGAAGTCATAGATCACATCGGCACGATCGCCCGTTCGGGCACCCAGGAGTTCTTGCAGAAACTAACAGGGGACCAGACACGGGATGCTCAGCTCATAGGTCAATTTGGTGTTGGCTTCTATTCAGCGTTTGTCGTCGCCGAACGCGTAACCCTGACAACCCGCCGTGCCGGTCTAACGGCGGAGCACGGCGTCCGCTGGGAGAGCACGGGTGCGGGTGAATACACCCTTGAAACGGTCAGCAAGGATGGACGCGGCACCGAGGTGATCCTGTATCTTCGTCAAGGTGAGGACGAGCTGCTGTCGAGCGGGTACCTACGCGACCTTCTCCGCAAGTACTCGGACCACATTGCGATGCCGATCCTCATGCAACAAGAGGGAGCAGACGCAGCCGCAGAGTACGAGAAGGTCAATCAGGCATCCGCACTGTGGGCTCGTCCCAAGTCTGAAATCACCGAGGAGCAGTACCAGGAATTCTACAAGCACGTGGCACACGACTTTGAGCCTGCCTTGGCCTACACCCATGCCAAAGTCGAGGGACGGCAGGAGTACGCGGTCCTGCTGTTCGTTCCGCAGCGGGCGCCATTCGACCTCTGGGATCGCTCGCAGCGTCACGGCATCAAGCTGTATGTTCGACGCGTCTTCATCATGGACGACGCCGAGCAGCTGATGCCGACCTACTTACGCTTCGTGCGGGGCGTGGTTGACTCGAACGACCTCCCACTCAACCTTTCCCGTGAGCTACTACAGCACTCTCGGGACGTGGCGGCTATTCGGATAACTTCGGTGAAACGCGTTCTCGGTTTACTCGAAGAGCTCGCAGAGAGCGACACGGCCAAGTACTCTAGCTTCTGGCAGGAATTTGGTCGAGTTTTCAAGGAAGGGGTCGGCGAGGACGTTCCGAACCGCGAGCGCATCGCGAAGCTGCTGCGGTTCGCGTCAACACATGCCGACACAGATGACCAAAGCGTCGGCCTGGCCGACTACGTCGGCCGGATGAAGGACGGCCAGGACAAGATCTACTACATCGCAGCAGAGAGCTTTACCGCGGCCCAAAGCAGCCCCCACCTCGAAATTTTTCTGAAGACAGGGATTGAGGTGCTGCTCATGCATGACCGAGTAGACGAGTGGGTCATCTCTCATCTGACCGAATTCGACGGCCGGTCTCTCCAGTCTGTGTCCCAAGGAGATCTCGACGTTGGGACTCTCGGCGAGGTGACCGATCCCCAGAAGCAACAGCACTCTGAAACGGAGTACTCGCCGCTACTTGAACGAATGCAGACGGCGCTAGGCCCAAGGACCGAACGTGTGCGTCTCACTTCCCGCTTGACCGATTCACCAGCCTGTCTCGTCAGCGATCACGGGCCGAGCATGAACCTGGAACGGATCCTCAAGGAGGCGGGACAAGCCGTGCCTACGGCCCAGCCAGTAATGGAAATCAATCCGGAGCACCCCATCGTGACTCGGCTGAAAAACGAGACTGATGATGAGCGGTTCTCGGACTGGAGCCGCATCCTGTTTGACCAGGCGCTGCTGGCCGAGGGTGGTAAGCTCGACGACCCGGCTGGCTTCGTCAAACGCCTGAACACGTTGATGCTGGCGATGGCGGGCGGGGCCAGATCGCAAATCTGGACACCGGGGGACTAGTGGCCGATCTCCACTGAAACGGGTGCTGTTGTGGCAGGAGGCACCCGCCTGGTCAGGCGCGACGAGGGCACAGACCGGCCAATCGTGCCGTGAGTATAATTCTAAGTTACTTTGAGTTCCTCGGAAGCTGGAGATCTGTCTCTTATGATTCTCGTCAAGCCTTGGGCGCGTGTTATGTCGTTCCTGTGTGTTTGGTGTGTGTCTGTGCCGGCGTCCGTCAGCGCCCAACAATCGGCTTCCGGCGCAGCCACCGTGGAGGCGCGTGAGCTCGCCGAAGGCGGCGTTCCACTGGCCCGAGCTCTGGGGGTCGAAGAGGGGCCCGTCATCGATGGCGATGTGCTTGGCGATCCGGCGTATGCGGACGCCAGATTGGCGACCGGATTTGTCCAGAA
>Ga0310121_10001703_pt1 | contig 21896 bp, 12 predicted proteins | sample CB27_Tmax_986_MG_FD_203504 | JGI IMG/M metagenome (GOLD analysis project Ga0310121, IMG submission 203504) | Marine microbial communities from Western Arctic Ocean, Canada - CB27_Tmax_986 | ecosystem: Environmental > Aquatic > Marine > Oceanic | place: Canada: Western Arctic Ocean | collected...
CAAGACAAACACGAATGGGATCCCGTCAATCAGCACACCGACGAAGAGTCTAACGACCGCATTGACGCATGTGGTTTACACGCGTAGCCGTTTTGGAAAGGCCCGCATCTATCTCGACGGCCAAGAGGTTTCACAGGGCGACGTTTCCGGTTCAATGGACAACTGGGACGATTCGTTTCGGCTGGCAATCGGCAATGAGTTGTCATCCGACCAGCGGCTTTGGCAGGGAACTTATCACCTGGTGGCAGTTTACAATCTTGGCTTGTCCGAGTCGGAGGTGCAGCAAAATTATCGCGATGGCGTGACGTCCAGGCAGATTGCAGCCAACCCACCCGATCCCAAAGCACACCATTTTGAAACGCGAATTGCACCGCTATTGGCCAACCACTGTTTGGAGTGTCACGACTCCCCATCGAAAAAAGGCGGTTTGGATTTGTCCCGAAAAGCCACGGTATTTGCCGGTGGCGAAACCGGACCAGCGCTTGTTCTCGGCAAATCCGCCGAGAGCCTGCTTTGGGAAGCGGTTGAGTCAGATGAGATGCCGCAGGATCGTCCGCCGCTGTCGTCAGACGAAAAGCAACGCTTGAAGAAATGGATTGATGATGGTGCCGTGTGGTCGTTGGATGTGATCGATCCGGCAGCTTATCGAAACGAAGGGGACAATCGAAACTGGGTGCGGCGACTTACGGTGCCGGAGTACATTGCGACGGTTCGCACTTCAGTGGGAGTCGATATCGCCAAAGAAGCCCGTGAGATCTTGCCGCCCGAGTTGCGGGCCGACGGCTTTAGTAATACCGCTTACAACTTGAACGTCGATCTCAAGCATGTGGAAGCGTATGGAAAATTGGCCGAGATCATTGTGGATCGTATGGATACGGTAACGTTTGCAGGACGGTTTTCGGGTAGCCAGAAATTCACCGACGACGATATGGGCGAGCTTGTTTCCAAGATGGGAGAATGGCTGCTGCGTGGTCCGCTCGATAAACACGATGTGATCACCTATCGGGGCATCTCGACGACCGTGGCTGGTGCAGGTGGCAATTTCGACGAGGCCGTGCGGTACATGATCGCGGCTATGTTGCAATCGCCGCGGTTCGTCTATCGCATTGAGAACCAACGTGGTGATGGAACGCCTTGGCCAGCCGGCCAGTTCGAACTCGCATCGCGTCTGAGTTACACGTTATGGGGCAGTTCGCCTGACGAAGAACTGTTCAAGGCCGCCCAGGACCGTCGGCTCGATCACGATGGCGTCCGTCAGCAGGTCCAGCGCATGCTTGGTGACCCGCGTGCGGTGGAGCGTTCACTTCATTTTGCGCGGCAATGGCTGAACTTGGATCGACTCGACAATCTGCAGCCCAGCCCAGAAAAGTTTCCCAAGTGGGATAACGCGTTGGCCCACGATATGCGACTTGAGACGTTGGCGTTTTTCGAAGAAGTGGTTTGGCAGCAGCCACGTCCGCTGAGCGAATTACTCAGTGCACAGGTCACGTTCGCCACGCCGCGATTGGCAAAACATTACGGCCTGAAGTCCCCACCAACAGGTGACGATAGTCAGGATGCCGGCCAGCTGGCTCGCTACGATGTCTCGGGCGAACCCGGGCGTGGTGGCTTATTGACGCAGGGGAGCGTCCTGACCATTGGCGGTGACGAAGCCTCCATGGTCACGCGGGGTCTGTTTGTGCTGTACGATTTGTTGCGAGGTGTGGTGCGTGACCCACCTCCCTGTGTCGATACTTCGCCCGTGCCGACCAAAGCGGGACTGACGCAACGGAATATTGCCGAGGCACGCATCGCCAACGAATCATGCGGCGGCTGCCATGCCAAGTTTGAACCGTTGGCTTTCGGTTTGGAAAAGTTCGATGGATTGGGGACTTTTCACGATCACGATGAACACGGTAATGCCCTGCGTGAAGACGGTGAAGTTCTGGTTCCTGGCCAGGAAAAACCCGTTTCGTACAAGTCGTCCAGCGAGTTGATGGACTTGTTGGCAGGCAGCTCGCGAGTCCAGGAATCGTTGACCTGGAAATTGGTCCAGTTCGCGATTGGCCGGCCGCTGGTCGCCGCGGACATTCGGATCGTGGCCAATATCCACGAGGATTCCGTAATAAACGGCGGGACGTATCAGGCTGTGATGACAGAGATCGTCTTGAGCGATCTGGTACAATTGACCCGCACGGAGATTGACGAGTAAACGCCGTAGTATGGACAATACGAACAATAGTCAAAGGAAAACGCCGAAAAGGCAAGTCGTCGCAAAAAGTGCGCAAGGCGAGGTTTCTATGAAGAGCACACGAATCAACCGCCGCGCCATGCTCACCGGTGCCGTCAAAGGGCTGGGAGCGGTAACCATCGGTTTACCGCTGCTGGAAGAGATGATGCTCTCGTCGTCGTCGGCGGCACCGGCAGCGACCGTTCCTGTGCGGGCGTTCAATCTGTTTTTTGGTTTGGGCATACCCGCCCCGCTACAAACCGAAGGCTTTGAAGGCGTGCTGGAGCCGCTGCAGCCGCTCAGTGACAAGCTGCTCATTATGCGAAACGTTGACCAGGTTCGTTGCGATGACTCGGGCATCAACGCGCATTTCGATGGCGCCTCGGGTGCCTTCACCGCGGAACCGCCCGACGGGGAAGCCAAATCGGGTGGGCCGTCCATCGATCAAGTGATTCGCCAAGCACATTACGCCGATGGATTGCCACTGGGAATGGTGCCGACGCTGGTTGCCGGAACGTTTTTTCGTCGCAGTCGCATCAGCCGGTATGTGCACAGCTATAACGGCGACGGGACGGTAGCTGCGAGAATGCAAGAACGTCCACGCGACCTGTTCGATCGGGTCTTCGGCTCGATCTCCGCCGGCGATGACGACGATGCACGACGACAGCGATTGCGACGTAGCGTACTCGATTCAGTGGCCGACCAGTACAAATTCTACACGGGCACCAACTCGCCGTTGGGGGCTGCTTCGCGAGTGCGTATGGCAGATCATCTGGACCGCATTCGCGAGTTTGAGCAGCGAGCTTACGAGCACCATCGCGATCCGAACGGACCGGACGTTCCACCTCGTTCGAAATTGGCGCACGGCGGCCAAGCCGATCCAGGTGGCGAAGGGATCGACATGCGGCTGGAGGATCTTACAGCCGAGTGGCGATTGACGGCCGATTTGTACGCCTTGGCCATTCAACTGGATCGTGTCCGCTTTGGTTCTATTACGTTTTTGGCAGCCGGCGAGCGATTGCGCGTGACGGGCCGCTATGAGTACAACGGACGGAAGATCCATGAATTTGACGATGCCCGGCAACTCAATGCCTCGGGATCGGCTGGTTGTAGTCACGAATGGTGGCATCAGTTCGATCCCGAGAAACGGAACGAGCAACTCCGCGCACATGCCCACATGAAGATGCAAGAGGTGGCTTACTTCTTGCAACGCCTCAACGACGAAGAGTCTCGCGAGGCCAACGGCAAGACCATTCTCGAAAACTCGCTCATTACCATCTCCACCGAGTCGGGCGATGGCCGTCACGACGATGCCAAACGCGAACTGTCGGGTGTCTTTCACGCGGTGACAAGTGCCAATGGTCGCTTCCAGACTGGACAGATAATGGATATCGGAGCCGAGGGGATCGACGTTTACAATACGATGCTTGAGGGCATGGACGTGCCGCACCGCATGGGCCCCGCCGATCGCGAAATGCGTCGTTTGGATGGCATTCTGGCGTAGATTGCAATCCCTATTCGCTTTCCGGACGCGATACCACCGACACCAACACACTTGTTTCCGATATGACCGGGTATTTTCCGCCTTGCAGTACCGTCGCAAGTAGGGTCAGTGTGTGGTCTCCTGTCAAGTTGCTGCTGGCGGTGGGAACCACACGAAACTGTATCTGATTTCTGTCGCGTCTCATAACGCTGAACCGGTGATCGCTTCAGCGCCTGCAATCGTCGAGAGGCCTTGCAATAGGCGCTGCTCGATATCAAGCCCTATCGATTTAACATGACCGTCCAAGAAAACGAAATTGCAGATACCAGCGTGTTCGCTGCCAAATTGGTCACGAACAGGTTCGGGGGGACCGATGGTTTCGGAGCCAGGCTCGTCAAGACTGTGAAAGCCGTGCTTTGTCCCGCGAAGAATCGCAATTGGCAGATCGCCCGCAAAGAACGCCGTATCGCCCACCGCATGGTGCTCTTTGCCCGCCGGTGGCGGAGGAGGGGGTAACGATTTTTCAGAGGGGATGTGCTTTTCTCCAATACAGATAGTCTTGGACAGACCATCCGTCACTTGTTTCCCCTTGATGTTGGAATACGAAAAGATAGGTCCGGCCATTCCGCCATCGATATGCATTAGCGGTTGCTGATTTCCGTCCATTCCATAACGAGGCTCGATGCCAGCGTTGGCGGCGTAATCACCTCCGGCTGCGACGCCAACAACCTTGGACGGTTCATTATCATCGTCGAAATTACGGTCGGCGATCGGGCGTCGCCGAGTAGGACAGTAGAAAACAGCCACCGGCGTCCTCATTGCGACGGAGTTCGCCGCATCGTCAACGCGCAGACCAGGCCGAAGAGATTGATAGATCGCGAGTTGTTCAAGGTGCGGTAGGATACGAAAGGACCACGAAACACCATATTGGGCGACAGAATCACGGCCCATCGGGTAGCGTCGTTGTGAATCATGATAAACCTGTACCGCCAGGCATTGCTGTCTAAGTTGATTGATGCAAGTCGTCCGACGTGCCGATTCGCGCACGGTCTGGATGGCTGGTAACAAAAGCGACACCAGGATGCCGATGATTGCGATCACCACCAGCAACTCCACGAGTGTAAATCCCTTGGGAAGACATGTGGGTCCAGTCGAGTCAAAGATCGAATAAGAGTGGCGTTCAGTCATAACCGAATCCTCTCTTGTTGTATTCGCCAACGCAGTATCCGACTAATGTACTCTATGGCTGTTGATTCTCCATCCATTGAGTCTTGCATCTTGCCGGGGCATTATAATGGTCCCACGAAAGCATGAACGGAAACTGACCAGACGTTAGGGGGTTAAGTTCCCTCACTGCTTACCCTTGAATTCTACAGCCCGTACATTCCTTCTGCCCGACACCAGCACACTCGTTTCCGATACAACCGGGTATTTTCCGTCCTGCAGTACCGTTGCACGTAGCGTCAGTGTGTGGTCCCCTGTCAGGTCGCTGCTGGGGGTGAGAACCACGCGAAACTCTATCGAACTCTGCTCGCGCGGAACACTTACTGGATCGGCGGATACTAGACAGTGCAATGGTTCATCGGCTCGCAATTCCAGCCGGGTTGGCTCCAAAAGCTGATGAGCGCGGTGGATCGTCAAGGGGATGTCAAACGGCTCGCCTGGAGTCACTTGCAATTCGTCCACGTCGCTGGAAATCTTCAGTAAAGCACCTACCGGCAGAAAACCGAGTCGGTCCTTCAGGCGGCTGACCAGGTAGCGTACGTTCCCTTGAGGGTCGGCCACCCTGGCGACTCCATTGACGACCATTCGAGAGGTGCGTGTGGTTTCGAGCCATTCAGGCAGAAAAATGGGATACAGGATGCGCTCGACACTGGGTGGCACGACCAATTCGGGCCCTGTGATGCCCTGGCGGTGGTAGCTCTGCGCGGATGACATTTCCAAAACGATTTCACCGTCAAAATCTTCCGATCGTTCGATCAACACCGGAGCGGGAAACGTCGTACCACGCGGCCATCTGCTCACATCGTTTTTTCCTTTTCCCTCGATCGAAAAAGGAGGTTTCAGGGTGGTGGCAACCAATAGACTTCCCGCCGGGCGGGTGACTTGGGTTTCTCCAATCGCGGCGGTCCCAGTGACCGTGACCGGCGAGGCGTAAGCCGCGGAATCAGCAGCCGCAGTCAACTCAATACTAAGTGACGTTGTTCCCGCTGGGATCGATAAGTCTTTCTCTACGGTGACTCCGGCCGGCAGACCGGAAACCGCAATAGCGATTGGTTGGTTGAAACCGGCCGCGCCGGTCACTTTGACATCCAATGGCGCCTTGCCGTCGATCGGTACGTTGACCAATTCCGGTATGCTGAGCGCGAAGTCCGGGACGGCCTTGGCTAGGACCAATCGGTAGGTGGCCGCTCGATTGCCACTCTTGCCGGAAACCTCCGCCACACCAACTTGATAAGTTCCGTCTGCGGGTACCGTAAATTGCAAACCCGCATCCGTGGTTTCCGGCAAGTCGTCGTTGCGGGCAACTTCCTTACCTGCCGGATCAAGAACCGACAACACCACGTCGAGTGGCGATCCAATACGGGTCGCTTCCAGCGACAACGCCCAGACGTCGCCTTGCTTGCCTTCGACCAAATAGTGGTCTTCGCCGCTAGTCCCCTCGATCGTGCCGGTGACCGAACCAGGCATATCCAACCGCTGCGTGTCGGTAAGTTCGCCCGCGGGTTCGACCGTTTGTTCGAGGTCGCTCAGCAATAACTCAAACGGTGGCGTGGTCCCGTGCGCAGTTTCCAATTGGTAGGAGAACGACGCGGCCTGTTCGTCTACGGGAAATTCAACTTCGCGCGTGATCGATTCGAGTCTGGCCTGACCGGTCGCGACGCCGTAACCGACGAACTCGATCGCTCGTGTCTCACCTCGACGACCGGCGGCTGGAATCGCGGCGACCACTCGCGGCCCGTCCGTCATGGACAGCCGGTAAACGAAGGACCGATTTCCGCGATAATCGACGTCATGGATGCTGACTGTATATTGACGGCCAGCTTCCGTGGAAAACGTGAGACTGCACTCTCGGCCCTCGGTATCGGCGACGTCCGCAACCAACCGACCCGCTTCATCGTGGACTCCGACGACGGCGTTCAGCGGAGACTGGATGGCGTGGGTGACGACCGAGCAGCTCATGAGGCCGCTGCTCTCGGCCGTAAAACGGAAGCGATCGACTTCCTCAATCTTTGTGATCTGACCAGAAACAGTCACCGGCAGCGAAGGAAGTTGCTGAGGTCCTTTCCGATCCGCAATCTCCACGATCTCGGCGACGTGTCCCACCATGAAACGACCGGTCTTGGTCGCTCCATTGGCATTGGCGGCCTGCCAGCGCACGATTCCAGCTGGCATGTCAGACGGGATCGTCAAACGGGATCGTGTTTCACGAGGCAGCGGAAACGCCTGGCGTACGGACCCGCCAAACCAGTAGGGTGGTTCCGGCACAATAACAGGGCCTGGTGCTGCCAGGATCTCAAGCTTCACTCGAGGATCCAGCACGAAGACCTGCATATCCGGCGTCCAGTCGTATCCACCCAAAAGGACTTCGATGGTCTGTCCTGCCTGGCCACCAGGCGGATTCATGTAACCGATATCTGGGGGCTGTTGGGCGCTTGCGAGGTGGGGGCAGAGCACCGCAATGACGAACGTGAGCCAATGGTGATGGTTTCTCATGCCACAACCTAAATCAGCCCTGGTATCAGCTTACCGCCATCGACAATCGGCACGGGGCGGCCCAGAGGACCGTAGTACTGCCGGTCAGGATTAATACCCATCAAGGTGCTGATGGTCCGCAGAATATCATTGACGCCGACGGGATCCGAGATGACCGCGGAAGCGTGTTTGTCGGTCGCGCCGATCACCTGCCCCGCCTTCGTGCCACCTCCGGCAAACACCACCGACTGGGCCATCGACCAATGGTCGCGGCCCGCTTGTTTGTTGATTCGCGGCGTGCGGCCCATTTCGCCCATCATGATGACCAGGGTTTCGTCAAGCATCCCGCGCTGATCGAGGTCGGTGACCAGCGCGCTGAAGGCGCGATCGACGTAGGGTATCAAGTCGGTGCTGAGACTTGGAAAGCAGTTGTAGTGCACGTCCCAGCCAGGCGAATCGATGCCAACAAAACGGCTACCCGCTTCGATCATGCGGCGAGCCAACAAAGCACATTGGCCAATTTGAGTGTACCCGTATGCCTCGCGGCTGGACGTTGGTTCGCTTTGAATGTCGAATGCTCGTTTTGCTTCCGGGGAGGTGATCAGGCTGTAGGCCTTTTCGTAGTAGGTGGACATCGCCTTGGCGGGACCTTGGATGCGGTCGCGCTCCCGCTGGTCGATGTCGGCCAGCAGCAACTGCCGTACGCTCTGGCGTTTTTCCGTCAAACGTGCCGCGGGGTTTAAATCCTTGACTTGAAAGTCGGTTTGTGACGGGTCCGCTTCGATCACAAAAGGTGCATGTTCAGCCCCATAGAAGCCGGGACCACCCGCGCCCAACGGATGCGGAATGTTGATGTATTTTGGAATCGCGCCGCCTGGTTCCAGTTCTCGTGAGACAATCGAGCCAATTGACGGGTAGAAGTTGTTGAAGGGCACGGGATTGAGGCCGTCGGCGAAGTCCGGTCGGCGGCCGGTCATCGCGTAGTGGTAGCCAGTGGTGTGACCGTTGATGTTGTGGCTATGGCTGCGGACGATGCTGTACATTTCGGCAATCTTGGCGCACCTTGGCAACTGATCGGTCACGAAGGTGCCAGGTACGCTGGTCTGGATTGCCCGGAACGGCCCACGAATTTCCTCTGGCGCCTCAGGCTTGGGATCCCACATGTCCTGGTGCGGTGGTCCACCTTGCAGGAAGATAAAAATGCACGCTTTGGCCTTCGGTGACTGTGTCTCCGCCGCTTTGGCCTGCAATTCCAACAGCCGTGGTAGCGTGAGACCACTGATCAATCCACTAGCGCCAAGACGCAACGCGTGTCTTCGCGTGACCCCGTTGCAGCAGGTCCCTCGTTTTTCACCCACGTTGACCTTGAGCATGATTCACCTCTGGGGAATGATTGTTCGTTGCGAATGTGGTGCGAGTTATCAATGATTGAAAAGGTATTCTTTCGAATTCAATAACGCCCAAAGAACGTCTTCAGCCGCCGCCCTGCGATCCGTGCCTGCATCAGCAAACGACCGAAGCATCGATCGCCTTTCGCTTTTCTCGGGAAATCGAGAGAGTGTCTGCAAATATAATTCTTCAATAATTTCATCTTCTGAAATGTCGGACGTCGCGAGCTTCCGCGCGGCACCGCGGCGTGAGCTGATCTTGTCCCCGATCTCTGGTGAGTTCAGTAAATGGAGTGCCTGAGCGATACTTGGTTCGTCGCCCCGTTCGCACTCGCAGACGGTTGTCCGCAAGGGGCGACCGAAGATACGAAAGAAGTAAGAAGGCATCCGGTTGTCCCAAACCTGGATAGCGCGGTAGCCTCCCGGCCACCCGTTGAATTTTTCATCGACTCCCGTGCTCTGGCAAATCGCGTCGAGCAGCACCTCCGCCGGTAGCGACTTGTAGGCGGCATGTGAGAAGTTTTGATAGTCGTCTGCGTTCGAGGAATTGGCCACCGAGCTTAACTGATAGACGCGCGAGTTCAACAGTGTTCGTGTAAACTGCTTCAAATCGTAGCCAACCTCGCGCAGATGATCCGTCAGCGCCCGCATCAACGGGGCGTTGGTAGCAGGGTTCGTGTCGCGGATGTCGTCGATCGGTTCGATCAAACCTCGGCCAAAGTAGTGCGCCCAAACGCGGTTCGCAATCGCCTTGGCGAAGTACGGATTATCCGCTGCGGTCATCCAGTCGGCCAGCAGCATCCGGCGATCGGGGACGTCGGAAAAGTCGGCTGGAGTGGCTCCCAACGCTCGAGCCGGGATGAGTTCGCCGGTCCGGGGATGAGGCAGGTCGTTGCCGGCCTCCGAAACAATCGCCTGCTTGCCAGCGGGAAGACTCTTCAGTTTCACTCCCGTAAAAAATCCGGCCAGTCCGACATAGTCCTCCTGGCTCCATCGCTCGGAAGGATGATGATGGCATTGTGCACATTCGATGCGCACTCCCAGTAACAATTGACTGAGCGATCGTCCAAGTTCGTCCGGCTGTTCGACGACCTTATAAAACGAGCCTGGGCCAGCGGCCGACGTGTTGCCTCGGACCGTCAGTATCTCGCGAGCCAGCTCATCGTACGGACGATTCTCGGCAAACGCTCTTCGCAGCCACCGCTGGATCGCCAGCGCCCCTTGCGGAGAGGTCTTCAACTGATCTGCCCGCAGCAGGTTCAGCCATTGCATCGTCCAGTAGTCGGCATACTCGTCCCGCTCCAGCAGCTCGTCGATCAGTATGCCTCGCTTGTCGGACGATGGGTCGGAAAGAAACGCGCGGGCTTCGGCAGCTGTTGGCAGGGTCCCGATCGTATCAAGATAAACGCGCCGCATGAACATGGCGTCATCAGCTATTTCGCTGGGGATAATACCGAGTCGCTGAAGCTTGTCCCAGACAAGTCGATCGATGAAGTTGATTTCGGGAGGACGTTGGAATGCGACTTCCCGGCGCGGCAGGGTCACTTGGCAGAGAGACACATGCCCCAAATACCGAACCAGGATCACTGCTTCTCCTGGCACATCGCCGGCCTGGACGAGACCTAAAGAATCAACTTTCGCGATGGTTTCCGCGTTCGATTCGTAGGCGGCGATGACCGTCACACAGCGGCGATGTCCCGCGGCGTCCACGGCGGTTACTCTCAATTGCTGCGACTGCCGGGCGAGTAGAATCGGTTGTTCCGGCTCGACTTCGATACCGACGATGCGGCGCTGCTCGTCCACATCCGTGGCAAATCGCGCCCCTTCTGAAATCCAGCGACGAAGGCGTTCGTGATGATAACCATTGGGTTCGATTATTTGCCCGCCGCCGTGAGAAATTTGAGCCGTCGCTTTCAACAGCAGCAAACTCCGTTCGGGGGCCGATAGCCAAACACGCCGCCCCCGGCCTGCTTTCACGATCGCGCCAAAATCCGCGGCCGGATCAAAACCGAAGATGCTCATCTTGAAGCCGTTTTGACCTTCCGCCTTACCGTGGCATCCGCCGGAATTACAGCCGGCCTTGGTCAGGATGGGAATGATGTCCTCGGCAAACGAAACAGGCGGGGGAGATCGGAGTCCCTTGACTTCCACGGGAACGACCAGCCGGCTGTCGTGGTCGCGAATGACGATCTCCGTCCGGCCCTCGGCCAAAGGCCGCACCAGACCTCGCTGGTCAATCGTGGCGATTTTCGGCTGCGAGAGTTCGTAGGATACGGTCCTAGTAACGTCGGAGGATGCTCCACCAGCCGACTCTACGCTGACAACGAGTTGCTGGGACGCTGCTGGGTCGGCAAGCACAATCGAAGCGGGCTGCACGTGAAATTGACTGGCAACGGCTGCGACCCGAGGCACAGGCACGATCATCACAGCGCCAACGAGGAGACGTAATTGTCGTCGATCGACCACCTAAGTTCTCCGCTTCATTCGTGTGGATTGGTGTCTATTCGTGGTTCTCAATCTCTTCCGTAAACGGATACGTATGCGGGGACCGAACCAATAGTGTTCGGTACGGCGTTTGCGCAGGCGAACGGGGGCCGTGAGGCCCGCGGTTGAGCGGCTCAGTAGCGTTCCATCATCATTCAATATAGCGTCACGCGTGTCGTCCCCAATCAAATGGACCGCGCAAGCGTAATTCCACCGCGGGCCTCACGGCCCCCGTTCGCCTGCGCAAACGCCGTGCCGAACAGTATCGGGATCGAACGTCAAGCTACCAACTGGCGAACCAAATAGCAAGCGTGAATCCCGGTGAATGGAGAGGCGGAGAGGCATTGCCAGTCAAAATTGATCCATCTACTCGTATACTTTCTACTCCTATACTTTACAATGGCTCATGACATGTCTTTTTCTCAGCATCCATGCATCGTCTTGGCAAGCGGCTGCCCGCGACCTCGATGGACGGTCGGTTGGTTCCTAACTCTCACGCTCTTGCTGCCTGTAACGAGTGCCCGGACGTTCGCGGAAGATCCGACGCCAATCTCCATCGCCGAATTGGATCGAACCGAAGCAGTCGATTTTGAAAAAGAGATTCTCCCGATCCTGCGCAAGAACTGTTTGGCCTGCCACAATGTGACCGACACCGAAAGCGATCTGGTCCTGGAAACTCCGCGGACGATCCAGCAAGGAGGTTCACGAGGGCCGGCAGTCGTACCGATGAAGAGCAAGGAAAGCCTGTTGTTACTTGTGTCGGCTCATAGGGAAGAACCCGTGATGCCTCCGATTGACAACGACCGGGGTGCCAAACCATTGACGTCTGACGAGTTGGGCTTGATCAAGAAGTGGATCGACCAGGGAGCGGTGGGTACCGTCGCCGGTACCCCAAAACCGTTGGCGTGGCAGCCAATTCCCGCGGAGTTCCGACCGATTCTCGCGACGGGCATTACCGCGGATGGGCAATACGCGGCCTGTGGTCGTGCCAACCGGCTGTACATTTATCACCTGCTCACCCATCGGCTCGTTGCGCAGCTCTTCGATCCCGGATTGTCGAAGCCGGGAGGTAAAGAGACTGTCCAGGCAGCCCATCAGGATCTGGTGCAATCGCTGTCCTTCAGTCCGGCGGGAGACCTGCTGGCCTCGGGCGGCTTTCGTACGGTGAAGCTGTGGCGCCGGTTACCCAATGCGCGCTTATCCGAGGAAGATATTGGCGTGACGCCCGGGGTGTTGGCCATGACTGACAATTCGCGGTGGGTCGCCAGCGGAGAATCAACGGGAGCAATCCGTTTGCTGGACCTTACCGGTGAGTATGATGTCCGCCGGCTTGAAGGACACGATAAGCCGTTGACGGCGCTGGCATTTTCTGACGATGGGATGTGGCTGGTCTCGGCTGCGGCGGACAAGACGGTTCGCGTCTGGAACGTGGGCGAAGGCCGGCACGTGGGCGGATTTGCAGTGCCCGCCACCGTGCACGCGATGACCCTAAATAATGAAGGGAGTCAGATCATCACGGGAGACGCTGACCATGTAATTCGTGTCTGGGCTGCGCCAGCGTTTGCCGCCAGGACGGCCATCGATGATCCAAGTGTTCCCGGCGATGATGAACTTGGCGGTGATCTCGATGCCAAGCCTGCCACGCCAGTTCGGGAGTTGAGCGGTCACGAAGGGGAGATTACTGCACTGGCCAGCTTGCCTGGCGCATCGCACCAGTTTGTCTCGGCTAGCCTCGACGGAACGTTACGCCATTGGGATGCAGATCAAGGTACACAGATACGGAAGTATGAAGGTGGCTCCGCGATCACCGCTCTTGCGGTGCGGCCGGATGGCAAAAGGTTTGTCAGTGTCACAACGGACAAGGGTGCGAAACTTTGGAATGCCGAAGACGGCCAGTTGGTGGCCGAGCTCAAGGGAGATCAACGCCTGCAGGCAATAATTCCGGAACTGGACCGCTCCGTCAAGTTAGCCGAAGCGGAAGTTGTCCACTACAAGAGTTTGCAGGCGGCGGCGGAGAAGCAACTGCAAGAGAGTGAAGAAGCGCTCAAGAAGGCCAGTGAGGCGGAAAACGAGCAAGAAAGCCCGAGTGCGTCCGCAAAGATCGCATCACAGAATGTTGAGCAGGCGAAGCAGAAGATCTCACAAGCAAACGAAGAACTGGCCGCTGGGGAACGAGTGCTAAAATGTCAACAGGAAAGAAAAAACGCTGCGGCACAGGCTGCCGAAGCAAGTAACACGCACATCACATCCGCAGCCTTCGCTCACGACAATACGTACCTGGCTTTGGGCGATGCAGAAGGTCGAATTCAATTGTTGGACGCTTCCACCGGGAGTCTGTTCCTGGTCCTCGACGATCACACAGACTCAATTCATACCGTCCACTTCGCACAGGACGCGAGCCTCGTTTCTCTCGCGGCGGACGGCAAGATGGTGGTCTGGGAGTTACAGCCGGAGTGGGCTCTGGAGCGGACGATCGGGCACGTCGATGAATCCGCACAGCTGGTGGACCGCGTGTTGGCGATGGACTTCAGCCCCGACGGAAAGCTGCTGGCGACTGGCAGCGGTGAACCGACACGTAGTGGCCAGTTGCAAATCTGGCAAGTGGCCGATGGGCAGCTGGTGCATGCAATTGACGACGCACACAGCGACACCGTTTTCGGAGTGGAGTTTTCTCCCGACGGTAAGACCATCGCTTCCAGCGCGGCCGATCGGTTGGTCAAGACGTTTCAAGTCGCCGACGGCCAATTGGTACGCAGCTTTGCCGGACACACGCATCACGCGTTGGACGTTGCTTGGCAGGCGAATGGCCGGCGACTGGCCAGTGCAGGCGCCGACCACGTGATCAAAGTGTGGGATCCAAGTACGGGCGCACAGCAACGAACCATAGAAGGCTACCCGCAGGAAGTCACCTCGGTTTCCTTTGTGGGCGTTGGTTCTGAAGCGATTGCCACTTCAGGAGATGCCACGATCCGCTTGCACAACACGGACAATGGGCAGGAGATCCGCAAGCTCGAAGGTGCTGAGGATTTTGTCTACTCGGCGGTCGCCAGTGCCGCTGGCGAGTTGGTCGTCGCTGGAGGTCGTGATAGTGTGCTGAGGGTCTGGAATTTGAAGACCGGCGAGCTGCAAGGATCGTTCACTCCACCAAAACCGGCGACAGGAAGTTCAGCTGGGCAGGAAGATTGAAGTCGGATTCCGAACGCCATTTGCCTAAAACCCCGTATGGTGCAAGTTGGAACTTGGAACCAAAGTCCGGTTACAACCAGTTCATTGGGAACACGGTTATAGATGTACTGGTTTTTTCCGCTAGAATTCTCATGACTACTTCGGGTCCAAGGTGATGGCGAGGTGATTGGAAATTGCGGAAGGTCGCGCAGCGGGAGGTTGCCGAATTCTCGGTTAACCGATACGGCGTGGCGTTTGAAAGAAACAGGGGCAAGAAAATGATGGCAGGACTTTGCCTCCGCTCGGAATCGTCGCGAATTGAGCGAAGAGATTTCCTGCGATCGGTAACGGGTGCTTGTACGGGATGGGCAACGGCCGCCGTCGTGCAAGGCGCTAACGAGCAGCCGTCCGATCGTCCTACGAAGCAATATCGCGTGATCGACACCCATCTGCACCTTTTCAATTCGCGCTTAGGGGGTACGCGGGGCATTCCCAAGCTCCTCAGCTTGGATGCAACCATTGAGGGAGCCGTTGCCGCGATGCGTCACGGTGGTGTTGATAAGGCGTTTTTGATCACCTACAACGCGCAAGATATCGCCGAACAATTCATCGGAAGGGACATCGATCCAGCATCGGTCCGGCTCGTGTACAACACACAATATCAAAAGACGGCCTTAATAAAACATCCAGACCTGTTTTGGTGGTTTCCCGATCACATTGATCCGCTTCGCGAAACATACCTTGAGGACCTTCAACGCAACTTCGAAGAGGGAGCAGCGGGAATCAAGCTGTTGCCGGTGTTTCACGGTTTCTTACCTGACCATCCCGGTTTCATCCCGGTCTATGAAATGTGTCGCAAATACAAAAAGCCCGTCATCTTGGATCTCTCTTACTGGTACCTCACTCACATGCCGCCGCGCAAGGAAGCCCCATCTCGGCGCAATGTGGTGCAGCGGTTTTCTGACTACGCAACATTACTAGCGCCTCTGTTCCGCGAGTTTGCCACCGTACCCTTTTCACTGGCCCACGCCGGTACCGCCCGCCAGGTGTCGGATTACGATGAGATCTTCACGCTTATTAATGATCACGACAACGTTTCCTGTGACATCGGAGCCGTGGGCGGATTTGATGAGGTATCCGCTCAATTTGTGCAATTTTTGGCTAAGGGTATCGGCGCCCGCAAAATCATGTATGGCACGGACTGGCCCTATTGGGCCAGTGGTGTCAATAGTTACGTGGAAGGCTCTCGGCGTTGGACCATCATCGCCAGCGAGTGTCCCGATCTGTCAGATGAAGAAAAACAATGGATCCTTGCCGACAATGCCGAACGGTTTGTGAAGAACCAATTGCCCCGGCCCAAGAAATCATAGGCCTTGGGGAATCACTAGCTCGGGGGCTGGTAAGAGCCAGAGTAGGTGTAGACGGAAGATCAGCGATTCTTTAACGCAATACCAATGGCTCGCAATATTTTGTTTCATCGCCGCGGTTTACTTCGTCAGTGCGGTTCGCTCAGTGCCGCATTACTGGCCGCCCCCGCTGCCCTTGGTGCCCCTCCCCCCAAGGTAGACGATGGGGCGACACGACTGCGTCGCCGCGCACTGGCGTTGCACAAAAAGCACGTCGTATTCGTAATCCACGACCACAATCCAATTGAACCTGACGTTCCCCGCATGTCCGCGGGCGGCGTGGCGGGCAAACTCTTCAATCTGGGTGTCGACGTTGATATCGAGGCGGGCATTTCGGCCAGCGCGACCAGGCGAACGGGCTGGTCGAAGAAGATCTTGGCCGCCTTGGATGACGTGGACCGTCTGCTGGCCAACCATCAACAACGCGTGACCCTGGTTCGTACGGCCGAGGAAATCGAGGGGGCGAAACGGGCGGGTAAAATCGCCATCATGTTGGGCGTTGAAGGTGGGAAGCTGCTCGAGGGAAACCTCGAACTCTTGAAAACCTTTTACGACCGTGGGCTCAGGGAACTGCAATTGCGGTGGGCGGTTCCCAACCAGATCGTGGAGGATGAAAACTTAACGTATTTCGGCCGCCAGGTGGTCAAAGAGTGTAATCGGCTGGGAATCATCATCAGTCTAACACATATTCCGACACCGGCCTTCTATGATGTGATAGCTTTGACCCACAAGCCACCGATTGTGTGTCATGGCGTGGCAACGGTTCCAGGAAGTGGGATGAGCGATCTGACGGATCGTAAACTTAAGGCATTGGTCGCGCATCGCGGTGTGGTCGGCATCCACTTCTATACGACGTACTTGGGGCCCCAGCCTACCGTGCAGCGAGTGGTGCAGCAGGTTGACTATCTGGCCAATCTTGTTGGCATCGAAACCATCGCGTTGGGAGTCGATTTCTTTCCGACTACCGGCGCTTGGGAAAAATTCCAGCGTGATCAAGGCGCCACGAATATCCAGTGGGCAATTCCCCATATCGGCGAGATTGCACAGGTGACGGAGGCATTGCTGGCCCGCAACTATCCCGAACCCGATATCGCGAAGATCCTGGGAGGCAACTTTTTAAGGGTTTGTCGGGAAGTCTTCGGGAAGTAACCCAAATGGGAAATGTCGATTTATCGATGATTTTCGATTAAGCTGAATCACCGTGGAATCGCCGATTTGTAGCGACACGGAGAAGAAGCATGCCGAGTGAGCATTCATTGAGTTTGCACCACGAGTGGAGGTGGATCTCGACCCGGTTCTCTCTCCAACAGTTCTCTCCTTGTCAGCATGTCGCAGCCCTGGTCGTGCTGGTTCTTTTGGTCGCCTGGCCGCAAGGTGGGGGGGCACAGACACTGTTCTTTGAGGACACGCTGCTAGGAGCAACAACCGGCACTCGGGCTGGCGGTCTGTTGCAGGGCGACGGTTGGCGCGTCACCGATCAGTACGATTCCATTTTCTGGCACATTCCCACCACATCCCATGGTGCCGTCGAGTGGGACGTCCGTGGGTTGAATCCGAATGAGAGCCGGCCCACGTTGGGGGATGCGTCGGAATTGTTCCACATGTACGACTACACGTATGTGAATTCCGACTTCAACTACGACCCGGGATTCCGCGACAACCCTTACAAGCACACGGTGCGAAAGCAAGGCAACTTGGACCTGGCGCCGAACCGTATGAAAATGGTTTACAAGATTGGTGAACCCTTCTACGAGGACGGAACCAGTTCGCTTTCCTGGAATTCCAACACAACGTACCGATTCCGCGAAGAATGGGGGCCCGATGGTTTCGGCAATAGCGTGATCACACTCTATCGTAACAGCCAACAACTCCTCAGCGCATCGTTACCTGGCACTTATGCGCCGGTCGGTCACAGCATTCGGATCGGTGCCAGCACGCGACGGGCAGCCGAATCGGGTGCGCCGATCGATGCCGTTTTCAGCAACGTCCGCGTGTGGGACCTTTCGGACGTCGATCCGCCCGATCCGCCCGACCCGCGTGCGGGCCTCGTATCCCTGAATGACCACTCTCTGCATGACGACGATGGTGATTTTCTCGGTTTGGGGGCAACCTACATGCAAGCGCTGCGACGCACCAAGTTCGATCGCGAACGCTACCGCAGCGACCTGGCCACACTTTCCTCCAAGGGGTTCAACTACATCCGCACGCTTTCCATGGTCGGTTGGTACGACTTCTGGGAGGGGCGGGAAATTGCGCCTATCACCTTTCAGAACGAAAACGGTACCACGGTCCAGGGCTGGAACGACTACTGGCAGCAGTACCGCGACATGATCGACATCGCCTACGACGAATTCGGCTTGCGGACCCAAGTGACGATCTTTGCCGACGCCCAACTCAAGCCCAGCGAAGCCGACCGCATCAACCACATGCAAATGGTGCTGGACAACCTGGTGGGCCGCGAAGAGAAAGTGATCCTGCTGGAAGTTGCCAACGAGGCCTGGCAGAACGGTTTTCCCGGCTCAGGGGGGACGACGCAGGTTCGCGAGTTCGGACAGTACCTGGCCGACCGGACCGATATCCCCGTTGCCCTGTCTTCACCGTTGGACGGCTCCAACTCCGGCATCGAAGCCTACTACCAAGGTAGTGCGGCCGACATCGCTACCGTCCACTTCGAGCGCGACACGGGGACGATCGAGGGTGGCTGGCTGCCAGTCCGCGATTCGTGGAGGATGAATCAGCTCACCGGCGTTCCACCTGGCAGTAGTAACGAGCCAATTGGGCCGGGCTCGTCGGTCGACACCGAGACCGATCCGATTAAGTTGGTCACGGCGGCGGCCTATGCCTGGATGGCTGGCTTGCCGATGTATGTCTACCACACCAGCGCCGGCGTCCGGGGTTTACAGACATTCGAAAGCATGGCCGGCATCGACGATTACCTACATCTGGCTAAGATTCTGCCGGGAGACATCGCCAACTGGCAGCGCTACACCGGCAAGGAGGCGGCCGCGCCGTTCATCGCTTATGCCAACGGACAACCCAACAAATGGTGGACCGAAGTGGCCAGCCCAACCAGCGGCGTCGTCGACCACATCGGCAATGTCAACGGCAACAGATTCTACACCCTGCCGATCGGCATCCTCGGCGGCGGCGTGGAGCTCGAGGCCAAAGAGGACATGACCATCCAGGTGTTCAACCCGCTGAACGGCGAAGTCGTCCATGCCGCAACTCCCAGCAGCGGCGAACGGTTCACCCTGGTACAAGGCCCGGGTGCTTACATCGTGAAAGGCCTGCATCCGGACGGAGTCCAAAGGAAAATCGATCTTGGGCAAATCAACGCGCCCGATGGGATTCTTCACCCGGTGGCCGGCGACGGCATCACCGTGGCCAAGACAATCGGCAACCGAGAAGCCCGACGCAACGAGAACCCCAATCAGGACTTCTACTTCTACTTTGCCGTCGCCGATTGGTTTGCTTTTGAGGGCGATCAGCAAGAAGTGGCCATCACGATTGATTACTTCGACTCTGGTGAAGGAACACTGGCCTTGCAATACGATTCTTCAGACGGCGATTCCCTGGCTGATTTCTACAAGCCCGGTGGACAAATCCCGCTAACCGGAACCGATACATGGTTACAACACACGTTCATTCTTTCCGATGCCTACTTTGGAAATCGCCAAAACTTTGAGGCCGACTTCCGCATTTACGGCGGTCTTGGAAACGTGTTCTATTTGGATACGGTCCGTGTCACCCCGGGTTCGAATCCACTGCCGGGCGACTACAATGGCAACCGGGTCGTCGACGCGGCCGACTACGTCGTGTGGCGTGATTCACTCGGCCAAACCGGCCCCGCCCTGGCAGCCGACGGCGACCGTAATGGCAGCATTGAGCAGGCCGACTACGTCGTGTGGAAGATGAATTTTGGCAATACTGTGGGAGGTGGCTCGTCATCGGATATTGTTGTGCCCGAGCCAGCGTCCTGGTTACTCATCATGGTATCGACTGCCGCCGGCATAATACGTCGCTGCCTCTGGTTTTGCTAATTTGCGCCCAGCGTGTCATCTTGCCATACGTGTCCTCGGGCGCCCCAATAGTGTTCGGCACGATAATTGCCCAGGCGAATGGGGCCGTGGACACTGACAATGGACCGTAAAACTTCCATTTTTCACTTTGCATTTTGCACTTAACACTTAACAACGCTATCCGCCACGACATTCTGGAGTTTTGTGCGCGAGTTCTCGCCATTTTTCCGAGCGAGTGGTCCGTATCCTGTCCATTTCTCTTGAAAATGGGCTGACGATGATGGCGAACGCCTCTGCAGGGTGGGCTCGGAGAGACAGTATATATAGGAAGCGTCAGAACAGCCTTGATGTAGGGCCGACCTGAATAACAGCGAGTCAGCAACCGTTTTTCCGATGCGGCCGGCGCGGCCAAAGTACCAAGCTAAAGCCCCGCGAACTGTTTGACCGGGCGGGGTGACGAGAACTCGCGCACAAAACTCCGGCATGTCTTGGCGGACAGCACTGCGTGCGACGAGGGGAAGCTCGCCTGAAGTAAACTGACAGAAGCTTTTCATGCTTTGGATGCCCTCGCCTTATGCAGAAAGCCGACGACATTAACCTGCGTCGGCGCGCAACACCGACGCAGGTTCGGCCGGAAATTGCGCGATCAGGACGGCCACAATGGGGAATGATAAAATGTGGCGACGGGATGTCCCGAATAAGCACCGTTATCTCGGAATGAGACTGGCGTCTGGAGCCGTAGATTGTGGTCGCCTGGCACCGCCCGAATTGCCGTCCCTAAGGTATTTCTAGCGTCAGCAAACCCGAGTCGGTCGCTCCCACGTTTTGCTCGAAATGCTAGTTGCTTACGCGCGGCGGTGTTGACGACCGAAGCAGGTTGCCTTTGGTCGAGGGCTGCCGGTAAAGTTGACATCGAAGCCACACGAAACGGTTTATCAATTCGTATGGCTGCACCGCATGCAGCCTTGCTTCACCACGAAAGAAGTGATGAAATTGTTGTATTCATTCCACTGAATGACTTATTGCTGTAGAGGGCGAGCAAGTGAAATACAAAAAAATCATTATCCGAGCGACGGAGCAGGTATTCTTGCTATTCGCCTGCGTGTTGGCTTTCGCACCTCAATCGGCAGCGGCCGAGGTAAAGTCTAAAAGTTGGGTCCCCAGCATGGAGGAATTGAAAAGTGCCGTGGGTCTGATGGACCCCGCGTTTTCAAAGCGATTCGGTGGAAAACGCCTGGGATTTACCGTGGAAGGGCACAGGGCGTTCATCATTTTTTTCATGGTCCCCGCTGATGTCGGCTCGAAACCTTGGGTCTGGTTCTTTCCTACATACATACTGGGATACACTTCACGGCCACCATTGCCATGTGATTCTGTATCATGGATTGCTGAAAGATTGCTTTCGAGCGGATTTGTTATTTGTGGGGTAGATGTCGGCTATTCCGTGGGCAATCCGGAAGGCAATGCGGCATATACCAAGATTTGCGACATGGTTGTTTCCAGGTTTAATTTGTCACGTAAGAGTTGCCTGATGCCTCAAAGTTTTGCTTAGGACAAATGCTCGTTTGCTGTTCCGAATTTTGGACTACTTTGAATAGGATGAGCCAACGCGGCTTTCGCTACCAGCAGGCCAGAAGGAGATGCCAACCTCGACGGTGCCGTGGATGGGTACGGTGTTTGATTAACCCGCGCCAGGGCCTGTCATTGTGTCAAATACTCGTGGGGAGTGAGACTCACCAACAAACGACCGTGCGTGGGGCGCGCCACAGCTCCCTCGGGTGGTTGTCGATCTGACGACACGGCATGCGAAACGTGAAGAGTTCGGATTTGGCTGCCCAGTGCACTCGAAATAACGAAGGGATCTGACACTGGTGCGGGAAGTTGCCGTTGCGCTCGGCGGTCGATGTGATTGCGCCAAGCAAAGCTTGCTCGACCGCGCGAAGTCCAGCACGTACAAAGCACCACCAGTGCGTCGTGTGCATATCCCGAAAGGCGGCTCAAGTACTGAGACCCGCCCGCTCGGAATTCCCACTCTGGAAGACAAGC
>Ga0310121_10001704_pt1 | contig 21873 bp, 22 predicted proteins | sample CB27_Tmax_986_MG_FD_203504 | JGI IMG/M metagenome (GOLD analysis project Ga0310121, IMG submission 203504) | Marine microbial communities from Western Arctic Ocean, Canada - CB27_Tmax_986 | ecosystem: Environmental > Aquatic > Marine > Oceanic | place: Canada: Western Arctic Ocean | collected...
TCCTGGACCACCTCAAACTACGGCTGCCAAAAATAAACCAAACTCAAATGTAGTGACGACTTTGCACCTGCCGCTCTAGAAAACAGGGGATTATTGGAGATCACTGGGGAACTTGGGCTAGGGGTGTTAATTTTCCTGCCAATTATTTTGCAAGTCTCGGCCGGTTGGGGACCTTTTCGCGGTGCGGCGTGGAATGCCTTAGGCAAGCCAATTGTCGATTTCTGTATTTCGATCAATCCGCTCTGGAGCTTGAACCGGGCGATCGGCGATCCAAATGCCATCGGGGTGCGGCTCGACATGGTGGCGATTTGGCAAACCCTAAGCCAGCAGTTATTGGTCTCGGTGCTAGCCTCGCTCTTAGCAGTTTTTGCGATTCGGCGAGTCCATCTGAGAGAGACAACCGAAGCCGCGCGGCGAGAGCAGTCTCCGCGTTCATGGCGGTTGCCAAGGTGGAAACGTCGCCTGGAAGGCGATCCGATGATCTGGAAAGAAATTTTTGCCGGATCGGCCGTGACCAAGCTGGGTCGGGTCGGCCAGATATCGATCGCTTTGATTCTATTGACAGTCTGCGCGTTTACCGTGCAATTCCTTGTCGTCCACTTTTCAAACATTGGAGAAGGAATCTTTCACTGGTATCTCATGGGACTCACAGGCTACTTAGGCACCGGGATTCTATTAATCTTGGCCGCGCGAGCCGCCGGGCTGGTGACCTCCGAGAAGGAGCGTGACTGTTGGTCGTCGCTACTCGCCACGCCGCTCAGCGGGCAAGAAATTGTTCGGGGCAAAATGTGGGGCAATCTCTACAGCCTGCGTTGGCCACTCTTGATATTGATAGTCAATTGGGCGCTAGGCGTGTTGGTAGCTCCGGCATTTCTATGGGCGAGCGTCGGCTTGCTGATCACTTTTTTATTGATGGCATGGTATGTAACGAATCTCGGACTCTGTTTTTCGCTCTCATCGTTGACGACCTTGCGTTCCATGGGGGCGACTTTGGGAACGCTCCTAATCACCGGCGGCGGTTACATGTTTTGTTGCTGTATGGTGGTGGCCAGCAGCGCCAGTAACCCAGGAGATTTCATGATGTTGTTTTTGGCTCCCTGTATTCCTTTTTTGTCAATTTTTCCTGTCGTCGCCTATATGGAATATGTGCAAGACTCTGGCGGGATGATGGAAGATGGAATGGGAATCGCCTATGGACTTGGCGTCGTGGGCTATTTGGTGGTAGCCAACGGACTTTACGTATACATGTCCAGCAACTTCGATCGACTGGCAGGGAGGACGGACGATGGGCGTCCGCTAGGAGTGGCGCCAAATGGCCTCTAGCGCCGGCCATCACACGAGAACTGCAAAGTCAGGATAAAGTGGCAGCCGCTAAATAACTTTCCGTTATTTAGCGAAGCGGGGGGACTGACGGGGAGTCCGTTTTTCAATATTACAAAGAATGGATTCTCGCAAAGGCGCAAAGATCGCCAAGAATGGATGAGGCTTGGTTACCTGCTAAATTTTGGAGAGGCCATGATGAAGACTGGGATCACCCGGACCGTCAACGGTCTCCCCGAATAGCAGCGGTCTTGGCGATCTTGGCGTCTTGGCGAGAGGTAATCTCGATTCGCGTGAGGTGTTACAAAAGCGGTAAGTTATTTATCGTTCACCCCTAAGCAGTTGAATCCCGATAACAGGGCTCCATGCGAAATAGTCCGCAGCGGCTCGGACGAGGATATCTGGGTCGGATTTTAGCTTGGCGTGGATTCCGAGTCTGGCGTTTCCGCGAACGCTTTATTAGGCATGTAGTGACACAAGGCGATGCCACCGAAGTAAAGAACTATCAGCGGAATGCCCATGAGTAGCATGCTCCACGGGTCGGCGGGAGTCAGGAACATCGAAATGATTGAAATGACGAGCACGGCGATCCGCCACTTACTGATATAGTTTTCGACCGTAAAAACATTGATTCGCTCCAGGAACAACATCACTAGCGGCAGTTGGAAACTGATACCGAAGCCGAGCGGCAATATCAACACGAAACTCATCCACTCGTCGATCTGCGGCATCGGGTTGACGTTCATTTTAGTGTTGAACCAAAAGAGAAAATCGAGCACGAAGTCGAACGCGACGAAGAATGCGAGCGCTGCCCCAGCGAAAAACAGGCCGAGACTTATCGGTAGGAAGTAATAAATATATTTGCGTTCGTGTTTATATAGCCCAGCGGCGACGAATTCCCAGATGAAGAAGAAAATAAACGGGCTGGCAATTGTCACGCCGACGACGATCGACGTTTTGAGATAGACGGTAAAGGGACTATGGGCTGATGTGGCAATCAATTTGAGACGCGTATCTTGCTCAAGAGGCTGATAGAGACGGAGGTGGATCAACTCCTTACGCGATGTGGCGAAAGGAGCGTCCTCAGCTGGTGGTTCTCGGCCGAGTGCGCGGGCGACTGCCCGGGCGAGTTCATGCGGGTCAATGTAAAAACTGTGAAAAACGAGCCCCTCGTTAGCCAATTTTTTCGCAGCCGCCGCCAGATCCTCGGGAACTTTTTCTTTCGCTGCCTGTCTCTCTTGGAGAAGCTGCAGGTGCTGCTTCTCGGCCTGACCTCGGTAGAAGGTTTCCAGCGACTCACGCAGCGGAGTCTGGATGTAGTCGACCACCGACCAGCCCGACGTCAGCCCTAGCGCGGTGCCGACCGCCAGCGCAATCAGTGATTTAAAGATCGCGGTCCGCAGCTCTTCCAAATGCGCGAAGAACGACATCTTGGTCTTATCAAGCGGATCGGCATGCGGTGGGTTATGCATAGGGGGCGCCAGTGGCGAAATTCAGTGGGCGAAGTTCCGCTGGCGAAATTCAGCAGGGGGTACTGATTAATGGGTCGTTGCGAAACCGTACTCTCAAGCATACGAAGCAGAACGTACGACCAGGGCGTTTGGTGTAAGCCCTATGTTATCAGGCGATTGGGGCCACGACAACGCGGCAGTAGGTCTTGTCTTATCTGACTCTATTTCTCGATTGGTGTTGTTCGTATAATTCGTGGTTTTCACTTCCTGTCTGGAAATTCCTGTTTTGAAATAGATTGCTGATGAATACCAAATGCGACTATCCGCTCCGATTTCAACCGATCTTTCGTCGCTACCTCTGGGGTGGACGCCGACTGGCAACGATGTTGGGTAAGGCACTGGGCGCTGGGGACGACTACGCCGAGAGTTGGGAGCTGGTCGATCACGGTACTGACCAAAGTGTGGTCTTGTCAGGTCCCTTGGCGGGATTGACGCTTGAGCGGTTGGTGGCTGAGCATGGCGACGATCTCTTCGGTCGTCACGCCGGGCTGAGGCAGTTTCCATTGCTGTTCAAATTCCTGGATTGCAACCGCACGCTGTCGGTACAAGTACACCCCAACGACGCCCAAGGTGCACTGCTCGACCCGCCTGACCTGGGTAAGACTGAGGCCTGGGTGGTGTTGGCCGCGGAGCCTGGCAGCAAGATTTATGCAGGACTGCGGTCGGGCGTGAAGCGCACCGATTTGCGAGAGGCGCTCGTGACGGGCAGAATCGAAGATTGTTTGCACGTATTTGAGCCACAGCCGGCCGATTGTGTATTGATTGAAGCGGGGACGGTGCACGCGCTGGGGGCGGGGCTCGTCATCGCCGAGATTCAGCAGGCAAGCGACACCACGTTTCGACTGTATGATTGGAACCGTGTCGGTGCGGACGGGAAGCCGCGGCCACTCCATATTGAGCCATCGCTGGAGGTCACCGATTTTGACCGCGGTCCGGCGACGCCGCAGCAGCCGCACAGCACCGATCAGCCTGGACGCGAACGCCTAGTCGAATGCGACAAGTTTGTGTTGGATCGCCAAACCCTTGTCGATCCGCAATCAATAGGCGGCGACTTGCGATTTCATTTGCTGGTGGTGATCGAGGGCAACCTCACCGTTGGTGGCGAATTGCTGCCGGTAGGCGCCACTTGTTTGTTGCCCGCGGCGGCGGGAGTTGTAGAATTTGTGCCGCAGGGCAGGGCAGTGCTATTGGACATCTGCCTGCCAACTGCCTGAGGAGCAATCTGGCGGCATCGGGCAAAACACCGCTGTGACGCAGCGATGCTAGCAGGCAGCGCGAGTTTGTCTTTCGCCCCTTACCCCGAGCTCGTACAATCGGCTGCCGATTTCCCCCGCTTCTCAAGGTGATCTTTGCTATGATCCGCCACCTCTTTGTCGCCCTGGTCATGCTGTTGCCGCTGACCGCTTGCTCGTCGACGGTGCATAAACCGACGTTACTGCATCCGGGGCCGGCCTATTTTCAGCGGAACAATGCCATGCAGTTCGACCCGTATCCGTTAAACGATATGGGGCCTGAGATCGTCGGCGGTCGGCCGCTCGATTTTCAAAAGCCGCCGGACGAGGTTTCACGAGCGCGGCAACAGCAGACCGTTGCGCCTTGGCGAGCTGCGCCGTTGTACTGATTGGGTAGTGTTTGCAGCGAGTTAACGACCCTCTCTTGCTACGCCCCTGTGCTTAATAACGGCCAGGAAGTATGATGAAGCGTTGCGCCCAGCCACTGGGCGGCGCCGCTGTGTCTAGCTTTGGTGTCTACTTTTTGTGTCTGCTTTTTTGTCTGGTGCCGAAATGCCCCGCCCGCTGAAGAAAAAAACTTCCAGTCGCCAGCTATCCAAACAAAAATCCGTGGCCAAACAAAAATCCGTGGCCAAACAAAAATCGGCCGGTAAGCACAATACGGCAGGCCAAGAAAACAAGTCGCCGGGACAAAAAAATGACGCTGTCTCGCGACGGCCGACAAAGCGACGGCGAGCCCAGAGTCAGCTGGGTCAAAGTCAGCTGGGCCAGAGTCAGGTGGGAAGGGCGCGGGTTAATTACGACCAGGAAGGCGAGCGCCTGCAGAAAGTTTTGGCTGCGGCCGGATTGGCCAGTCGGCGTGAAGCGGAGCAGCTGATCCTTGAGGGTCGCGTCGAGGTCGACGGGCAAACGGTCATCGAACTCGGCACGCGGGTGAACCGTCTGCGGCAAAGCATTCAAGTCGATGGCGAGCCGCTGGCAAAACCGAAGCTCGTTCATTTCGCAGTCCACAAACCCGAAGGTGTGGTCTGCACAGCCAAAGATCCTGCCGGCCGCACACGCGTGACCGATTTGTTGCCGCCTGAGGTGGGACGCGTTTTCAACGTTGGCCGGCTCGACATTGCCAGCGAAGGACTTATTCTGGTTACTAACGACGGTGAGCTGGCCAATCAGCTCACCCACCCACGGCATGGCGTCGAAAAAACCTACGAAGTGCAAGTCGCTGGGCACATGGCTGTCGATGTGCTTGCTGAGCTACGTAAGGGCGTGCATCTGGCCGAAGGCTTTGTGCGTGTTGTAAACGTGCGGATTAAATCGCGTCGCAAGAATTCGACGATCATGGAGATGGTACTCGACGAGGGACGCAATCGCGAAATCCGTCGACTATTGGCAAAAGTGGGGCATCGTGTGCAGCGGCTGACGCGGATCGCGGTCGGGCCCATCCGGTTGGGCGAAATGCCGCGCGGCGTATCGCGACGATTGACGCCAGAAGAGGTTCGCAGGCTGCGTGAGTATGTGCGCGAGGCTGAGAAAAAACCTCGCAGTCAGCAGCGCAAGTCCAAACAGCAAGAGACGCGGCAAGGGACGTTGGATTTTCGCCAGCGAAAACGCCAAGCCGCCGCTGGCAAAGCCGTAGCTGGCAAAGCCGCGAGTAGCGGTACTCCTAAGCGCGGGATGGCCAGGAAAGCAAAGCAGACCGTCAAAGCGAAGCGAGGTCGACGGTGAACAAGCGGGAAGGGATTGGGCCCCGCGGCGGAGCTGTAGCAAACCCATTAGCGGCGGCCTGCTATGCCGACCACGCGCGGCAGTATCAGGTCGTGGTTTCTGAACAGGTCCAACTGGCCACCGACACCTACCGCCTCCGATTCGACTGTCCAGAACTTGCGTCGACGATACTGCCCGGTCAGTTTTTCATGATGCGGCTGACCGAGTGCGGCAGTTCGATGAATCGGCCAATGATGGGACCCCTCTTGGGCCGCCCGTTTGCTTTGTACGACACGGTACTCGACGGGGGCCTCGAGGACGGGGGACTGGAGGACGGGGGACTGGGAAACGGGGGACTCGACAGCGCAGGCCAACCGGTCGGCATCGATGTGGTCTACCTGGTGGTCGGCAAGCTGACCGGCTTATTGGCTCAGTGCCGGCCAGGCGATCGGCTTGACGTGTGGGGGCCGCTGGGCAATGGTTTTTCTGCGGAACCGGTCGAGCACCTGATCATGGTCGCCGGCGGTATTGGCCAAACACCCTTTTTGGCGTTGGGTCGTCAGTTTTTGGGCGGTAAAAGTTATGGCCAGCCTCGGCGACAAGTTGAAGCCGCCGCGAGCGTCACACTATGCTACGGAGTGCGGCGAAGCGACTTGTTGGCCGGCGAAGACGACTTCCGAAATTGCGGCATCGATCTACGCATCAGCAGTGACGACGGCAGCGTCGGTCGCCACGGACTGGTCACCGAACTCTTGCAGCAAGCGCTAGACGAAAAGTCGTCGACCAATTGCCGAGTCGCCTGTTGTGGCCCCGAGCCGATGATGGAAGCGGTTGCCGAAGTCGCGCTAGCTCGAGATGTGCCATGCGAAGTTTCGCTAGAAACACCAATGGCCTGCGGGATCGGCATCTGCTTCAGCTGCGTCGCAAAAACCGAATTACCCGGCGGCGACTGGGACTACAAACGGACCTGCGTCGACGGGCCGGTATTTGACGCGACAAAGATAGTTTGGTGAAACCGTTTGGTGAAACCGTTTGGTGAAACCGTTTGCCGAAACCGTTTAGTCATCGGGCCTAGGCGCGCCTAGCTCTTTAGAGCTTTGATCGCCTTGGATAAACGCGACTTGGTGCGGGCGGCATTGTTGGCGTGGATGACGTTCTTTGCCGCCGCCTGGTCGAGCTTTTTCGTCGCGACGAGAAACGCTTGAGTGCTGGCTTCGGCATCGCCCGACTCTATCGACGTGCGAACCTGGCGAACCAAGCCACGCACGACCGATTTGGTCGCACGATTGCGGAGACGGTGGACCTGGTTTTGGCGTAATCGCTTTTTGGCACTATTAGAGCTAGGCATCGGGTTCGCTTTATCATCGGGTTCTTGGGCAGCGCTAGCCAAAATCGACCAGCGAGAATCACCCACTATCGCGTAATCGGGGGATTTTGTCCAGCCGGGCGGCCACGTCGCGATACCCATAGTCGAGGGCGGCCAATGCCGTCAAATGCCGCTCTGCCCGATCATATTCCTTCATGCCAGTGGCAAGCACGCCGGCCCGATAAAGGGCTTTGCGGTAGATTTCGCCATCTTTTTCATTGATCGCCTCGATTGCCTGCTCATAGTGGGAGAGGGCTAGCTTATATTGCTCGATATGCTGGAAACACTCGCCCAATTCCACCAAGACGACCACTTCTCGCTTAGAATCGGTTCGCACCGTCTGCAAAGTGCTGATCGCCTCTTTGACCTTACCGGCCCATTTGAACCGCAGCCCAAGCTCGAATTTCAGGTGAAGATTGGTCGGGTCATGCTCGGATCGAGCGGCATACGTCTCCAACTCTAGCTGGTTTGCCTCGATTCTGAAGCGATGGACCAGCTCCTTGGCTGCTTCACTAGGGTCTTGCTCATTACGTTGCTCCGCTATGGCAAGCTGGTGGGCGGCACGGCGGAGCTGGACGTCTTCAATCCGAGTGCGAATTTGCAGGTTGCCGCTGCCGCATGCGCTAGAGCCTTGGCTGAGCAGCCGATCGGCTTCGTCGAACCGTCGCTCGTGCAAAAGAATGTCGGTAAGCCGAACGTAGTTTTCAGCAACTGTCGGATCTGCGGCGATGGCCGCCTGCAGGCGAGTTTCGGGCGGTTGATCGCCCTCCCGGTCGGCATCTTTAGAATGTAGGGCTACCGAAACGTTGGCGACTGCCAGGCCGTCGGGACTGTCTGCCAGAAGCGCGGGATCGTAGCCGCCTTCATCAATGGTTTTTTCGACCGACAGTCGGGCAATCGACTGGCGGGCCTGTTCGTCGTGCGGCAGAACCTGACTGACGCGCTGCCAGCAGGAGATCGCCTGATCGAACTGGCCGAGCCGCTGCAATGTCAGACCAGAGTGACGATTGACCTCGATATTCTTGGCGTCAGCTTTCAAGGCGCAGCGCAGGCAGTATACTTCACATTCGTCGCTCTGCAGCTCCTGGTAAGCGCTCGCCATGGCGAGCAGTGTGGGAATATCCCAGGGGTCCAAAGCGAGGGCGTTGCAGCCAGCCTGGAGTGCCACCTCCCAATTGCCTTTGCTTGCCGCCTTGTTGAGAGTCGAACGGTGACTCTTGATCTTCAATCCCGAGAGTCGACCCCCTTTTTTGTTGTCGCTATGTTTTTTTTGCAGATTCGCGAGGAAGTTTTGCAGATAGACCAAATTGCCGGGGTCTTCCACCACGCACTGGCTGAATAGTTTGTTGGCATATTCAAAATCGTGCTTTTCGGAGCACCGCTGGGCGTGCTCAAAAACCTTCTGCAATCGCTGCCGCATGGCTGCCGACAACGGTGACACTCTGCCAGACTGGTTCTTAAGGGGTGCTTCAGGATTCATCGACACATTTTCCGATTAGGACCGTTTCCAGAGAGACCGACACTCTCACGGCCAGCCCAAAAGACATCCCCCCAATAGGCATTGCCCCGTCAGGCATTGCCCCATAAGACATTGCAGTTGGCGGTGGTGCTACGCAGGGAGCTCTGTTCAATGTATTCTAGCATAAGCTGGTCTGCTGCAACGGGTCGTCGGAGATGTCGAGTGATGGCCCTTTGAGGCCGACGGCCGCCTGTGGCCGTTTTTCTACGGGTGTGGAGGCCCAGCGAAGATTATTGAGATTCAAGCCCAATCGCAAAGCAACTAACTTCATGCCCCCCGCAGACGCATGCCCTCGCAGACAGGCAAAGTTTATTTGGTAGGAGCTGGGCCGGGTGATCCCGGTTTAGTGACGCTGCGCGGTTGCGAGCTGCTCAAGCAGGCCGATATCGTGTTTTACGATTATTTGGCCAATCCGCTGTTGCTCAGACATACGTGCGATTCGGCCGAGCTCGTTTGTCTGGGACGCCACGGCAAAGGCCGCGTGCTAACCCAAGATGAAATCAATCGTCAGATGATCGCCGCCGCACAAGCGGGCCACATCGTGGTGCGACTTAAAGGGGGCGACCCGTCAATCTTCGCCCGCGCGGGCGAAGAAATCACCGCCTTCGAAGCAGCAGACGTCCCCTACGAAGTCGTGCCTGGCGTCACGGCGGCGCTGGCAGCAAGCAGCTATGCCGGGGTGCCGCTCACGCATCGCGATCACGCGTCGTGCGTTGCGTTTGTCACAGGGCAAGAATGCCGCGATAAGGGCGGCCCGGCGCTCGACCTGGAGAACCTGGCGAGCTTTCCCGGCACGCTCGTGTTTTACATGGGCGTGACGACCGCCCCAGTTTGGGCGAGCGAATTGATGAAACATGGCAAGTCGCCCGAGACACCGGTGGCAATCGTTCGACATTGCTCGTTGCCCGAGCAGCGCACGGTGCGAACAACACTTGGCGCATTGCCAGTAGTCTTGGCGCCGCGCAAAATGCGACCGCCGGCGATCGTGATCGTAGGAGACGCGGTCGCCGCGCAGGCCCAAAGCAACTGGTTTACTGCGCGGCCTTTGTTTGGGAAAACAGTATTGGTGACGCGGCCAGTTGGGCAAGCAACGCCACTCATTGAACGATTTTCTGCGTGCGGGGCAGCGACCTTGTTGCAACCGGCAATCACGATTGGAGCGGTCGACGATTGGTCGAGTGTCGATCGAGCGATCGAGCGTTTGGCCTCGTACGATTGGCTGGTGTTTTCTAGCGCCAACGGCGTACAGTTTTTTCTTGATCGGCTGTTGGCAACGGGCGGGGATCTGCGACAAATGGGAAATTGCCGCTTGGCGGCCATCGGCCCGGCGACGGCAGCGACCTTGGCCGAATATCATTTGCGCGTCGATATCCAACCAGATGACTATCGCGCTGAAGCATTGGCCGACCAACTCACGCCCCAATCCACTGGCAAGCGGTTGCTACTGCTCCGCGCCAGCCGCGGACGCGAAGTGCTGGCCGAAACACTCCTGGCGGCAGGCGCCGATGTGGAGCAAGTCGTGGTGTACGAAAGCCGTGACGTTACGAAACCGCAAGCGGAGATCGCTGCAGCCCTTGCTGCTGGCCAGATCGATTGGATGACGGTGACCAGCTCGGCGATTGCGCGGTCGTTGGTGCATATGTTTGGCGACGCGCTGCGGCAAACGCAACTGGCTGCGATTAGCCCGCTGACGGCGGCCATGCTCAGTGAGGCGGGCTATCCACCGAGCGTGGTTGCCGCGGAGTCGACGACCGAAGCGCTGTTGCGGTCGATTGTGGAAGCATGTGGCGATGAGCGACAGTAGGTACGTTACTACCAGCAGGGCGGGCGGCCATGCGCTGGACGCCGAGGAGGGGGTACGGCACCTTGATTCGCCTCGGGGTCTTTAAATTGGCAGAAGCCCGGCGTGCGAAAAAAGGGGCCGGACCGCGCGCTCTTGTACACCAAACAACTTGGGGTTCAGGTGGGCGCTGTCCCCAACAGGACTGGGGCGGGGGCAAGTAAAGTGTACCGGTTGATCGCGTTCTATGTCATGTGCGTTTTCTTTCTCTTGGCGAAGCACTGCGCCCCAACGTCATACGTTTGAACTAAGGTCACCCAACGTCCGATGATATTGCTAGCAGAGAACCCGTTTTCATTTGAGTCGGTTAAAGGCCCATAGCTTTACGTATAAGAATTGCTCGCGGCCTATTTTGCGACACGTGAGGAGAATAAAGATGAAACAACCCCAGCCACAAAGAACGCAGCAACAAAGAACGCAGCAAGCGAAAGTGCGGGCGACCATTTATTTGCCTCTCGACGTACTCGACGAAGCGCGCGACGCGGCAGTCCATTTGGCCGGCTATCCGGCGCGACTGACATTGACGCAGTTGGCCGAGAACGCGTTTCGCGCTGAGCTGCGGCGGCTGAAGACGCTTTACAACAACGGTCAAGACTTTCCGCCCCGTGACGAAGAGCTTCGCGGTGGCCGTCCTATCGCTGCGTAAAGAGCACTTACAAAGGGAGCTTGCAATGAACCCTTGTGTCAACCAACCGATCAACTCTCGCAGATCGGTCGCAGAACCGGCCGCCGCGAATCGAGTTTTGGACGATCATGCCCTTGATACTAAATCCCACGAGGTTCGTTTACGGTTGCTCAGAATGATCAAGGACAATGAGCAAAAGCGCCACAGTGACGTTTCTTCACCTTCGATTCAGCGCTAATACTTTGATGCCATATCATTCTAGAATATTTCGTACTTTTACGCTCCTGATCCTAGTTAACGTGATCCCTGGCACATCAGGTGCGACGGGGGTGGCTGCGTCGACCGATTTTTCTGCAGCTCAGCTTTCTCGTATTTGGCGGGAAGAATTCCCTGTGCCGAGCCGCCCTCTGCCAAGCATCGGTGTGGCTCCGCCGATGATTGACACTTCACAGGCCGCGTCACGAGCGGCGATTGGGGCCGCTTGGCAGAGGCAATCTGATTACCCGCACCCCGCAGTGGCGCGGATCATTGTGCCCGAAGAGGGAGCGATCTCTTACGGCAGCGGGACGTTGATCGATGTGCGCGAGAAATTCGGCATGGTGATTACCAACTGGCACGTTGTGCGAGACGCCACTGGGACCATCGAGGTTGTGTTTCCCGGTGGGTTTTCTTCCAAGGCGCGGGCCTTGAAGGTCGACGCCGATTGGGATTTGGCGGCGCTGGTGATTTGGAAGCCGCCAGTCGATCCGGTGTCGATCGCCGCGGCCGCGCCGCGGCCAGGCGATCAATTGACGATCTGTGGCTACGGCCAAGGCAGCTATCGTTGCGCCACAGGTCGCTGCACACAGTACTACGCTCCGCGGTTGGATTTTCCGCGGCATATGGTCGAGCTCGATGTGGAAGCGCGGCAAGGGGACTCTGGCGGTCCAATATTTAATTCCGAGGGCGAATTAGCTGGTGTGTTGTTCGGGGCAGGGCAGGGGACGACGCTGGGCAGTTTTGGCGGTCGTGTCGGCGCTTTTCTCGCCACATTGGCGCCTGATATTGGCCGAGCTGCTGAGTCACTTGCGGCAAACAATGTGCCCTCTCCGGCAGGAGACATGGCGTCTTTGCAGACTGACCGGTTTGCCGCCGACACTACGGCTGCATCAGCCCTGCTCCGTCCCCATCGGGGAACGGGAGATAGGCCGCCGCCCCAAACTACTCAATCACCGTCTTCATTGGCCCGTTTGTGGCCGGCGAAAACCGACGACTCACCGTCTGGCGCTGCTGACGATTCCCGACAAGCGTCGACGACTCCTTTGGATACTCCTGCGGGTACTCCCTTGGGCTCGCCGTGGCAATCGACCGATAGAGACGATCTGTTCGAGCAAATGAAAACGGTGCTGGCGGCAGTCGGGCTGCTGGCCATCGCCGTGCAAGTTCTGCGCGTGGCTCGCTAAAGAGACGCTGCGAACTAATCTGCCAGCTTCGCACGTAGATCGGCGATGATTGTCGCGGGGACGAAACGACTGAGTTCGGCGTCGCCGGCGAGCGGGGTGATCTGTTTGATCAACGAGCTGGAGACGTGCGAAAACTCGTCATCGGCCATCAGGAAAACCGTTTCGACCTCTGGATCGAGCTTGCGATTGGCCAAAGTCATGGTGAATTCGGTTTCCATGTCCGTCAGCGATCGGACACCGCGGATGATTACGCGAGCGTCGCAGTCGCGGACGAAATGGACCGCCAGGCCCGTGAACAACTTGACGGTGACATTCGACAATTGACTCGTGGTCCGCTCGATCAGTTCAACTCGCTCTTCTGCGGAGAACATCGACTGTTTGTCGATATTGAGACCAACGCCGACGATCAACTCGTCGACGAGCCGGCTGCTGCGCTCGATCACATTAAGATGGCCAAGCGTGATGGGATCGAACGAACCTGTGTAGACCGCACGTCGCGACATGTTATTGCACTTTCAGTTGTAAGCACCACGAAAGACATCAACACTAAGAATATAACAGCAGTAGCGTGATAGGACGACCGACAATAGCCGCGCTCGGCTGCTCTATGGCTTTCTGCTGCTCCACTAGCGCCTCAACACGCCGCACGGCGAGCAGGATCGAGACTATTGGCGAGCCGTTCGCAACGCATCAAGCAACTTTGCCAAATCGGCTTCGTTATTGTAGGCATGCGCGCTGACGCGGAGTCGACCTGCGCGGCAGGCGACCACGACGCCTTGCTCAAGGCAATGACGGCGAACGGCATTGGGGTCGTCGCTGGGCAGTTCGACGGAAAGAATTCCGGAGCTGGCGGCAGCAGAGCGGGGTGAGCTGACGACGCCGCCAAACTTGGTAAGCGCTTCGGCAATGCGATCGGTAATATCGAGAATACTGGCGGCGAGGTTGTTCACTCCCAGTTCTTGTATCAGACGCAAACTGGCTCCCAACGCTAAAAAGCCGGCCATGTTGTGCGATCCTCCCTCATAGCGAGCGGCAGTCGGTTTGAGGTCGAGCTCGATGCGGCCGAAGTCGGCAGCGTGGACCACACTGTTCCAGCCAACGCTCGTCGGCGTTAGACGAGTGAGGCATTCGCGGCTGACGTAAGCGATGCCGGCTCCCTCTGGGCTGAGCAGCCATTTGTGGCCGTCGGCGGCCAGGCAGTCGACTGGCGTCTGGGAAACATCGAGTGGAAAGACGCCGAGCCCTTGAATCGCGTCAAGAAAGAACAAGGCGCCGTGGCGGTCAGCAATTTCGGCGATCCGGTCGACGTCGCGGCGGCAGCCGTTGGCGTAGCCGACCCAGCTGACGCTCACCACGCGTGTGCGATCGTCGCAATAGTTGGCCAGCTGATCGAGGTCGACGTGCCCCAGACTGGTCGGTACCCGTCGGGTCTCGACGCCCAAACGCTCGAGATGCATCCAGGGGTAAAGGTTCGAGGGGAACTCGTCGTCGAGTGTGACAACGTTGTCGCCCGAGCGCCAGTCGAGTCCCTCCGCCACGAGGTTGATACCGGCAGTGGTATTGGGGACCAGCGCGATTTCGTCGGTGTCGGCACCGATTAACTCCGCAGCGGCGGTGCGCGTTGCCTGCAGCCGCCGTGCCCAGTCAAGCCAGACCGTGTCGCCCTCGTGAGTCGCCTGTTCGACCCATGCTTGGAGCTCCTGATGAGCGGGCGCGGAGAGGGGGGCTACAGCAGCGTGATCGAAGTAGGCCCATTTCTTGGTGACAGGCATTTGCTCGCGCAAACGTGAGCGGGTCGATTCGATCTCAGCGGGGCCAGGCGTCATTACGTCAAGAGGGGGGTTTGGCGATTCTTCAAGGGCAACCCTGCACAATAAAGTTTCGATAAGCTGCCGCGCAGCAGCGCACTTGCAAGGTCCCAAGCTGAATCTTAGCCTTAATCTTCATATTAATCTCGGTCAGATGAAGATTACGATTAAGAATAACGTCAAAAATCGATCGCGAGCCGCCTTGCCACTCTGTCTTGTAGCGACGCAATTACCGTCTAGAATGTAGTGGTTGTTGATTGCAAGATCAACGTAAACTTCACCGAAGCGAACGGGGAAATGGCGCCGCTATTATTATTCTGCATGAGAAGGTGTTTTGCATGGGCGGGTTGAACATGAGAGGCCTGATCGTCATGATCTTCTGCGGGATAGCGGCATTAGCTCCAGCCGACGATTCCGTCGACAGTTCCGTCGACGATTCATTGCAGTCTGCGCCGAAGTATGTGTCGCGCGGCATCGAGCGGTTTCGAAATAACCAAATCGCCGGCTCGGTTCGTGATTTTCAGCGTGCTGCCCAGCTCGATCCAATCGTGGCGCCGCGTTTGTGGCAACTCGGAATCAGCCACTATTACGCCGGCAATTTCGGGCAGGGTCAGCAGCTGTTTGAATTACACCAAACCGTCAACCGCAATGATGTCGAAAATGCCGCCTGGCATTTTATTTGTGTGGCGCGCGTCGACGGGATTGCGTCGGCGAGAAAAAAGCTGCTCGAAATCGATGTCCAGCGTGATGGGCGTGTCCCGATGCGCGAAGTCTACCAATTCTATGCTGGCCAGGGAAGCGAAGACGCGGTGCTCGCAGCGGCTCAGAAGGCCGACACCGAGCGGGCCCGAATGTACGCTCATCTCTACCTGGGTCTTTACTATGAGGTCATCAAAAAAGCGGATCAGGCCCGCAGTTTCATGCGTAAAGCTGCAGCAGCAAAACTGAAGGAAAACTATATGCACGATGTCGCAAAGATTCACCTGTTGCAACGTAAATGGACTCCTTGAGTCTTCTTTACAAATGCACGGCAATCTCGCCTTTCCCTGCGGCCTTTTATTGACTCGCTTCGTTTTCTCCTGACGCCAGCGTCGTAGCCACAAGGTTTTTCAGGTGGTGCTTACCTATCGCTGCTATCTGATCCTCGCCGCCTCGGTTTTTGGAATGCAAGCAGCATCAACTGCTCCACCCGATTTTCCGCGGCAGCGCGAGCGGATGGTGGCCGAAGAGATCGAAGCGGCTGGCGTCACTCATCCGGCGGTATTGGGATCGATGCGCGCGACCCCGCGACACGAATTTGTGCTTGGCGGCTTTCGAAAGCAAGCTTACTTTGACGCGGCGCTACCGATCGGAGAGCGGCAAACGATCTCACCGCCGTTTGTCGTGGCGTACATGACCCAGGAACTTGATCCTCAGCCTACCGACAAAGTGCTCGAGATCGGCACTGGCAGCGGATACCAGGCGGCAATACTCAGTCCATTGGTGGCGCAGGTCTATACGATTGAGATTGTTGAGCGACTCGGCAGGCGAGCCGAGAGAACTTTACAACGGCTAGGCTACAGGAATATTCATGTCCGCACGGGCGACGGCTATCTCGGTTGGCCCGAGGCGGCTCCGTTCGACAAAATCATCGTCACCTGTTCGCCAGAGGCGATCCCGCAGCCGCTCGTCGATCAACTCAGAGAGGGTGGACAGATGATTGTGCCGGTCGGTGAGCGGTATCAGCAGAACCTCTATCGAGTGACCAAGCGCGACGGCAAGCTGCAGCGCGAAGTACTGCGGGCCACCTTATTCGTGCCGATGACCGGCGCTGCGGAAGCGGTGCGCAAAGTGCTACCCGACGCAATAAACCCTGGAATCGTCAACGGCGGTTTTGAGAAGGTGATTGGCCAGCAAGTGACTGGCGACAACTCGTTGCCCGCAAGTTGGCATTACCTGCGGCAAGCACGCATTGCCAGAGATACCGCAGGCCAGCAGCGTTATCTTTCCTTCAGCAACAACGAGCCGGGACGGGCGAGCAGGGCGTTGCAAGGGTTGGCCCTCGATGGTCGCCAAATCAGCACCATCAAGCTTTCGGCGCGAGTCCGTGGTCTCGAATTGCGGCCCGGCCCCACACCTTCGCAGCGGGCAGCGGCGATGGTCACCTTCTACGACCAGCGCCGCGCGGTGATCGGTAGTGAGCGGCTGGCGAATTGGAAAGAGACCTTCGATTGGCGAACCGAGTCCAAGGTCATCCAGGTGCCGTTGGCGACGCGCGAGGCAATCGTGCGGCTGGGTCTTTTGGGTGGGGTAGGGCGGCTGGACGTAGATGATGTCTCTATCGGCGTTGAGCAATGAGCCCGCAAATCTCCCAACCGTTAAAATTCGACAAATTTGCGCAGCTTACTTGAACTAAGGCGCTTTCTTGGTATTCTGGGAGGCGGATTGCGGAAAGCCGTTTCCGCTAGGCAAATGCGATTATTTTGGAGACATCATGATGAGAATTCTGGGCACGATACCGTTATCTTTACAGGTATATCTACGGGGCAAGTTTTGCGGCAAGTTTTGCCAGTTGGCCCTCGCGGCGGCGGTGGCGGCAATGATTGGCGCAGACGCGCAGGCTTACTCCTACGGTAGCTGGGGTTCGTCAGGTAGCTATGGCGGCTACGGTGGCGGCGGCGGTAGTTATGGTTCTGGCGGCAGTTATGGTTCTGGCGGCAGTTATGGCAGCTACGGTCGTGTCGGTCTGCTCGGGCGGATGTCTGCTCGTCGGCAAGCCCGTCGCGCGGCGCGAGCCAGCTATGGTAGTTACGGCAGCGCCGGTAGCTACGGTGGGTCGAGCTACGGCAGCTACGCAAGTGTTAGCTATGCTGCTCCAGCTGTTAGTTATGGTAGCGCGGGAAGCACGGCCTATAGTGCCCCGGTCTATAGCGCGCCGGTCGAATACAGCACTCCGATCGATACCGGTTGCGACTGCGTATCTAGCCTCACGACCGACGCTGACATGCTTGCCTCGGGAAGTGCGGCCATCCAAGTTGCTTTGCCCTCAGATTCCAAGGTCTATGTGAACGATACGTTGACCACGAGCGTCGGTAGCTCGCGTAGCTATATTTCTAACGGTCTTAAGGCAGGTCAGACGTATGCGTACAAACTTCGCGTCGAGTTTGAGCAACAGGGTCGGTCAATTGTCAAGAATGAAACCATCAAGCTACGGGCCGGCAACAAGGTTGCGCTCGAATTTGGCAGCGACGGTGTCGGCGACGACAGTATTGGCAGCGACAGTATTGGCAGCGATGGGCCCGAGTTGCAATCGAACGCTGCATTCGGCCGCGCTAGCGCTAAGACCGAATTGAAGCTCAGCCTACCTGAAAACGCTAAAGTCTCCCTTGCCGGTTCGCCGACCAAGCAGACTGGCGCCCAGCGGTCGTTCACGACCCGTGCGCTGTCCGCAGGCCCAGGAGTGGGAGGGCTACACGATTCGCGTCGAATTGCAGCGTGACGGTAAGCAATTGGTCCAAGAGCGGACGCTCAAGATCGAAGGCGGCCAAACGTATGAGCTAGCGTTCGATTTCGCCAAGGCAGACGCTGTGCAAGTCGCTCAGCTCGACTGATTTTGAAGAAATCACGCTTTTAGTAATCTTTCCCCCGTATCGGTGTTGACCGATGCGGGGGTTTTTCTTTTGCTAGGGGGGATAACGACCGCAGAATTGCCCCAGCGTCGAATAAGCTTCGGACGGAACCACGCCTCAGAAGAACCTCAGAACAAGAAGACGTGGAAAAATCGCGTGAAATACTTTCGTTTCTCCCTTCCGCGCCGTTTTCCCGTGATTTTTCTAAACCCGAAGTGCCTTCAGCTGAAGTAGTGAAACTCGATGGCCAAAAAGAGGCAAGAGCAGTCGTCCGATGAGCCTCCGCCGCTCAAAACGGCGAGGAAGAAGAAACCAACGACCCAGCGCGCGGCTAGTGATCTGCCATGGCACCCTTTCTGGCGATGGATAGTCAGCCTGATCGTAGTTCTGCATCTGACGGCTGTGCTGAGCGCGCCATGGGATTTGGCAACTCTTGATGCGTTGCCGCCAGGCTACGCACCGCCGTCCGACGCCAATGGTCGCCCCCAACCACTGCCACCCCCAGAGAGTGTGGTCTGGCAAGATCCGGTCGTCACGCGCGGGCTACATCGATTTTTCCACGATTATCTCAACCTGCTGTATTTGAATCATGGCTACGAGTTTTTTGCGCCCGATCCGGCAGGGACGCATGTCATCGACTATCAAGTGACCCAAGCGGACGGAAATGTTGCCGAAGGTCGTTTGCCGAGCCACGACGGGCAGTGGCCGCGACTGCTGTATCATCGGCACATGATGTTGGCGGAGCAGACTCAATTGATGGGACCCCAATCGGGGCAGCAGTATGCGAATCATCTCGCCACGGTTTACGGTGGCCCAAGCAAGATGCAATTGAAAATGCATTTTCTCTTGCCACCGCATCGCGTCGCCGACAATACACCGCTCGACGCACCGTCGACTTATCAGGTAATCGGCACGGTTGCTGGACATCCACGCGTGAGTGCCCACACGAGTCGCAACATTCCGAGCAGCGAAGCTCCTGTTTCCATCCCAGGAGCACAACCGTGATGGGAATCTTCGCCGACACGCGCAGGTACGTTGCCGAGGCCTGGCAAGCTTGGAGTCGATTTTGGTTCGCCCCCAAAGACCCGGCAACACTGTCGTTGATTCGATTGCTGGCCGGCAGCCTGCTCTTCTATACGCATCTGGTTTGGTCACTCGATTTGCAGGCGTTTCTCGGCCCCGACGGATGGCTACCGGTCGATTATTTGCGCACAATTCACACGTTACCCGGCGACCAACAGGCGCAATGGTCGGTGTGGAGTCTGTTCTTTTTGATCAAACCGCCGTGGTTGCTTTGGTGCGTACACGTTTTTGCGCTACTTGTGTTTCTCTGTTTGATGCTAGGGCTGTTTAGTCGTGCGATGGCGACGCTCGCATTTTTGTTGGCGGTGTCGTATGCCCATCGCGTCAGCCCAGGGGCCTTTTTCGGCCTGGAAAAAATCAATTGCATGTTGGCCATGTATCTGATGCTGGGTCCATGCGGAGCGCGCTATTCGCTCGATAGTCTCCGTCGTTTACGTCGCGGAATCACCGACCCGGTGCGGCCAAGCACTTCGGCCAACGTGGCGATACGGCTGACGCAAGTGCATCTTTGCATCATCTATCTATTCTCAGGGCTGGCCAAACAGATGGGCGAAAACTGGCAAGCCGGCACGGCGGTCTGGTGGGCGCTGGCGAACTCGGAGTACCAGTCACTCGACATGACATGGATCGCCAGCTGGCCTAAATTTGGGCCCGTACTGGTCGCGCTGCTGACACACGCGACCCTCTTCTGGGAGATGTACTACTGCTGCCTCGTGTGGAACCGCTTCACGCGACCGCTGGTGCTCTGGATGGCGGTCGGCGTACACGTAGGCATCGCGCTCTGCATGGGCATGATCACGTTTGGACTGGCGATGCTCTATGCCAATCTGGCGTTTATCAATCCCACGACGGTACGCCGGTGGGTCGACCCACTGGCCGGTTGGGTGGCGGCAAATTTCGTGGCGCCGATCGCCAATAAATAAGCCCTGGCAAACAACCGCGTCATTCCAGCTGTTGCGCTCTCCAGCTATTGTGCGCTTTTCAGAAACGTGATCAGGTCAGCCAGTTGTTGGGGGGTGAGTTGCTGGTCGAGGCCGGTCGGCATGATCGAGACAGTACTGGGCCTGCGCGCTTCGATCTCGGCGCGCGGGATGCGGACCGTTTTCTCCGCGCCGAGCGACAGCACGACTTCCTCGTCCGTCTCGTCCTTGATAGTACCCCCGTAAACCTGGCCGCTATCGGTCGCGATCACTACCGGTTCGTAGCTGCGGACGAAACTGGCACTGGGGAAAAGAATCGACTCGAGCAACGCCCGCTCGTCGCGGATGCGGCCGATCTGCGTTAAATCAGGGCCGACTTTCCCACCGAGGTAGCCGATCGCATGACACGCGGAGCAAGCCGCCTTAGTCCCATTGAAGACTTGCTGTCCGCGGCGGATGTCCCCTGTTGGGACCAGGCTCAGCACGAGCTCCAGCTGACCCTCCTTTTTCTTGCCCGCCGCTTCGATCTTCGTCATCAGCGACAACGCTTGTTGGTCGATCGAGGGGCCATATCGGCTCAGCACGCTGCTGACCATGGCGCTATCGAGCGCTGTGGCAGCGGGACTTTCGGCCAGCGCCGTCACCAGCTTGCGGCCGATTTCTGCGCTCGTCGACTGATCGAATGCCGCCAACAATCGCACGAGATCCATCGAAGCGGTACTTTTGAGCGCGAGGGCCAACCGGAGTAGTTGGTCGTCGCTGAGTTTCGCGGCCAAAATTACGTCAATGGCGCGCGAACGATGACGAACTGGTCGCAGCGCCGAAAGTTCGCTCGCCAAGAAGCGCATTACGTCATCATCGAGCATCTCACCCTTGGGTCCAGCGGCGAGCGCTGTCAGGCGCAATTCCGGCGGTAGCTTCGTATCGGCGGCGATTTGCTTCAGTCGGGCAGCGACGCTCGGCGAGGACGGAGAGGAGGAAATCGCATGGAGGGCCGATACGGCCTTAGCGACCAGCCGCTGATCCTCGCTGTCGAGCAGCCCGGCGATCCCCGCGGACCATTGGTCTGGCATCCTCTCCTGACCGCTAGTCGCAATCGCATCGAGGATCGCCAGCTTGGTCCGCCTTGGCACACCCGCATCGCTCAGCCCGCTCGCCATCATCTCTTGGACTTTGGGCGACTGTGCAAACCGCGCGAGATGCCGGGCGAGCGGCCCGGTTGCCTCTGCCGTGAGATTCGGATCGAGGATCTGTTTGCCGAAGAAGCCTGCCATCGTGTCGGCCCATTCTGGATGGCGAGCAGTGATCCACCAGGCCGTATCCGCCAGGACGGGGTCGTCCGAATTGAGTAGTTTTACAATGGAATCGGGCTGCAGCGCCCGGCCCGACAGGTTGTCGAGCGCGATGAGTGCCGCCCGCTGTGTGTGCGGACTTTTCGCAGTGAGCCCGAGTCCGATGCGCTCTCCAGCACCGATTTCTATCAGCGCGTAGATCAGCGAGTGCTCCAGCACCCGTCCGCGGTAGTTTGCCGCCGCCGCCAGCAGACCATCGACGCACCGCTCGTCTCCAATCCGTCCGATCGCCTCGGCCGCCGCGCGACGATTGTGCAGCGACTCGTCTTTCAGCAGCACCATCAAATCCTTGACCGCTACGCGATCTCGCCAGAGGGCTACTGAGTGAATGGCTGCCTGGCGAACTTGCGGGTCAGGTCTGGTCAGCGCCGCGCGAACCTCGGCTCGTGCCGCCGAGGCATCAATCTGAGTTAAGGCCCAAATGGCATGCAAACGTTTATCACGCGGTGAACCGGCGTGCGCGACCTCGGCGAGCGCCGGCACTGCCTGGTCGCCTTTTGCCACAAGCAGACCTTGCCCCCGGCGGCGAACCGCTGGCCGGGT
>Ga0310121_10001705_pt1 | contig 21872 bp, 24 predicted proteins | sample CB27_Tmax_986_MG_FD_203504 | JGI IMG/M metagenome (GOLD analysis project Ga0310121, IMG submission 203504) | Marine microbial communities from Western Arctic Ocean, Canada - CB27_Tmax_986 | ecosystem: Environmental > Aquatic > Marine > Oceanic | place: Canada: Western Arctic Ocean | collected...
TGATCGTCCTGGGGACAACGAGGACCGTCGCCCCTCGCACGCGGACCGGCGACGTTCTATTTCCCGAGAAATGCTGGGAAAACAATTCCTGGCCGCTCTGCCTCGCGGCCGCAACCACCGCAAATTGCGGACGCTCTTCGAGGACCTGATTGCCCTCGCCGCGTGATCCCCTAAAGTGCAGTCTTTTAGAGGCGGCAGCATAATACGCCCGACGCGGATGCGATACAGCAAGTCCTTCCGGAAGCGTTTCTCGGCCACTTCTTCGGTCAGGCTGCGATTGGTCGCCGCGACGACGCGCACGTCGATTGGTTTGAGCTGTGTATCTCCGACTGGCATGACGGCGTGTTCTTCCAAAACGCGCAACAGAGCCGTTTGGATCGGAAGCGGCAGCTCACCGACTTCGTCCAGGAACAGGGTTCCCCGGTCAGCTGCCTCGAACAGTCCGACGTGTTCGCGAACCGCCCCAGTAAAAGCGCCACGACGATGACCGAACAGTTGACTGGCCGCCAAGTCCACACTCAGGCCAGCACAATTCAGGGCCAAGAAAGGCTGGCCACGCCGCGAACTCAATTCGCGGATCGCCCGCGCCGCTAACTCTTTGCCCGTACCGGTTTCGCCCTCGATAAGGACGGTCGTGTCAAACGCTGCCAGCTCCTGAATAATCTCCCGAACAATTTGGATTTGAGGACTATTGCCGTCAACGGCCGCCTGCGCAATCGCGCGAGGGTCCAGCACCATTGCCAGGCCGGGAATGGCGGTTTCGCGATCGACAAGTTCTTGGTCGGGTCGATTCAACATCTTGGTCGTTTCACCCTAAAAGAGTTGCACTACGGTTGTCGGGATTCGTTTTCGGAGCTGGATCCGCCATGTGCAATCGCCACCAACACCGATAGCTCTCTACCTGTTCGTGAATCGTGTCCGGAATCACATCAAATGCGAGCTGGTAACTAAGCCGCTGTAATAGATCGCCAGCAATCGCTTCAAAACTTGCCAGGTCGTGTGTGTTGAGTTGATTGGACCAGTCGCGCAGGCCTTGCGTGGGTGCCAACCACGATTTATTCGCCGACTTGTTTGCACGTGCCTTGTCGGCGGTGTGGAAACAGCTGAGCATCGCATCGAAATTCGGCAATTCCAGGAAGTCGGCCACCCGTCGCAGGATTCCCGATGGTTCTTCGACTAGCCGCTCATAGCGAACTTCCATGTAGGGTATTTCCGGGTTGTTCGCGGCGTCCTCCACCCCACGCTGGACCATTCGCTGCCACCATAGAGCACTGGTTACCAACGGGTTTTGCCGCCACAGATCCAAGCGGCCCGGTCCCTTGGTTTCATGGGCCCAGTCCATCAGCGAAAGGACCACATCTCGTCCGTCGCGGACCACGTGGAGGAACTTAGCGCGCGGAAACATCTGGTGCAGCAGCGGCAGGCGCCGAACGTAGTCGGGGTCTTTTCTCCGGACAAGCGTTTGCCTTGCCTCGCACCTCGAGCCGCATAGAGCGCTGAAACAAACTCGCGATAAGTGGAGCTGTGTGCGGCCGCAGCGTCCACCGCCTCCGTGTCCAAATCCATGCGCACGAATCGACGGTAGTTCTGCGCCGTGAATTTGAGGCTGTCATCCATCTCGATCGATTCGCCCTCCATGATTCGGTCGATCAGCTGCCGACAGGTTTTTTCCAGCGCCCGTGGAATAAAATGAGTGTCATTGGAAACCGTTAATTTCGGATGGTGGTCCAACATGCGCTGCAAAAGCGTGGTCCCAGAACGAGGGCAGCTCACGACGAACACGTATGGGCAAGCCACGTCGTCGGTTGAAGATAAGACATGTCCAGATACTGACGACACCTTCTGCCTCCACTGAGATGCGATTGCGAGAATCAGCCTGTAATCGATACATTTCGGCATAGCCGCGGTTACCCATCATCAACCGGTCATGCGTCTCCCGCTCGACAATACGTCCGCTGGAGAGGAAAAGAATTCCATCGGATTGAGATGCCAGCCGCAGGTCATGCGTCACCAGAATTGTGGTCCGCGACCGTGCCGTGCCAAATCGTTTAACACCTCGGTGACAGCCAGCTCGTTAATCTCGTCCAAACCGGTCGTGGGTTCGTCCAACAACAACAGAGGAGCTTCACGCAGGGCGGCGCGCGCAATAGCAATTCGTTGCCGTTGGCCTCGAGAAAGGGTCACTCCTTGTTCCCCGACGATCGTTTCATAACCTTCGGGAAATTCGCTGATGAAATGGTGAGCTCTGGCCAGCTCCGCGCAGCGCCGAATATCGTCCTCGGTCGCCTCGGGATTACCGTAGCGAATGTTTTCTTGAATCGAGGTGGCAAACAACGTCGTATCCTGCCGAACCGTGCTGATTTGGGACCGCACCGACTCGATCTTGTACTCGCGCATGTCGCATCCATCCAACATCACGCATCCCTCGTCAGGATCGTACAATCGCAAGATCAAGCTAACCAGCGTCGATTTCCCCACGCCTGAGGCTCCGACAATGGCAACACAACTTCCCGGTGCAACGTGCAGATTGAGGCTACGTAACACGGGCACATTCGCCCTGTAGGCAAACGACACATCGGCAAACTCGACCTCTCCGCGTAAAGGCGGCGTACTCACTGCGTCCGGCAGATCGGCAATGTCAGATGCCTCTTCAAGAACTTCCATGATGCGTTCGCCCGCCGCCGTCGCCTTGGCGAGCCGTGCCGTGTATTTGGCGAAATCTTGGACGGCCTGAAGGCTCGTTTCACGTACGTGAGGAAAACCAGCATATCGCCCGCCGACATCTCAGCGGAAAGCACGAGGCGCGCACCAAACCACAAAACGACCGCCGACGCCAGAGCCAACCAAACATCAATCACTTTGGCCAACCACACCGACAGACGGTTGGCTTTGAGGTCTTGCTTCTGGCCGTGGCGGTTTCGCATGGAGAAGGATTCGGCAAAGCGGCTTTCAAGGTTCATAACACTCTCGGCTTTGGATTTCTCGAGTCAGTGTACGAGAAGGCATTGTCGATCGAACTGAGAAAGATGGGCATCGCACATGACACCCAATCGCCAATACGCGTCTTCTACGACGGGAACATTGTCGGGGATTTTGTTTCTGACATCCTCGTGGACCGGACATTCATTCTCGAATTGAAGTCGGTGAGACAACTGGCAACGGCGCATGAAGTCCAATTGGTCAATTATTTGACGGCTACGAATATCGAGACGGGATTGCTGATCAACTTCGGTCCAGAGAACGTCGATGTCCGGAGGACATATCGGACGTACACGAAGAATCATCAGACAGGATCAACATGATTTACAGAATGAAAAGAATACTACGCATCCCGGCATCATGTTTTATCATGTTAATCCTGTCCAACAAAAAACCAACACCACCTCCACAATGACAACGGTGGGACCAGCTGTTACTGGCTCGACAAAACTGAGTCAGGGACCGTCGCCACGAGCGCCCGGCCCTCATCGAATACGAGAAAACCCACTAGGCTACCATCGGAGACTGCGATGATACTGCCGCCGCGATAGCCAGAATCGATCGGAGTGGCCAGGTTGATTTGCCAGTCGTTTTCATCCGCCGCCAGCCGAGCTGCCGAAAGCACAATCGGCTCGCCCGACTCGGTGACCACGAGGCAGTCCTCGGGTGAATCGGGCGCGCGGATTCGATCGAGCGGCCAGCTATCTGGCAATGAACGCAATTCGGGTAGAGCCAGATATACGGCGAGACGATCCAAAGTCTGCGATCGATCCGCGGTGAGTAGGACACGGCTACCTGCCATCTCCAAGTGCGATTGGCCGTCCATGGCTTCCGCCACGGGTGCGAGCAAATCGGCGGGGCCCAGCAACCGTCCGTCCTGCAAAGGCAGCACCCAACCCAGTCGCTGTCGATTGCGTTTAATCCCGAACGTCCGTTGTTGCCACTGGACCGCGACGCGAACGGGAACCGGTAGTGTGAGTCCCGCTGGCAACAGGTGAGTAGCGCCGGACAAACTCGGTTGGGCTGAGAGCCATTCCTCGTGAGGTTTTTCGTGGATGGTGAATCGTTGTCCCGCATTGACGTTCTCTCCCGGTGGATTGGGGGTCGCCATTTCGACGCCACCGAAAGCGATACTGGCCAAGGATTCGGCTTCGACTTTGAGGCCGGTGATACCCAGCGAAAAATCGAGCCCGCTGTGATTCCAAAACTGGCTGTTAGTGCGGATCAAGTGCCGATAGCCAGGCTGGATAAAACCTCGTGCTTCGACGGTCGCGGCGTCACTGGCCAAACCGACTGAAACGACATGTCCAATTTTCATTCCCCGGTACTTGATTGGCACGCTCCGTCCCAGTCCGCCAATGTGCGGTGCTTCGAGCACTATCTCCAAACCACCTTCTGGCAGATCGCCCGTGGGTGCGATTTCCAAACCGGTGAACTCGCGCAATGGTTTGGCGTCCGGGGGACCAGGGAGAACAGCCATGTGGGTACCACCCAGCAGCGTCTCGAGCCCGCGGACTTCGGTGAGTTGGACCACAGGCCGTTCAATCCAGAATTGGCTCCCTTCCCGCGCCAATCCTCGCGCTGCTTTGTCGACGTCAATTCTGACGGCTACCTGCTGGAGGTCTGCTCCCAGTTCGACCGAGACAACTTCCCCGACATCGATGCCTCGATACTTCAACCGATCACCTGCGCTGACACCATGTCCGTCCAGAAATTGAACGGTCACAGGGATTCCCTTGATCCGCGAAGCATAAAGAAACAGGGCAGACGCCAGGATCAGGCACGCGACGGTCAACAGCCAAATACGACTGGCATACGGTCGGCGACGCGTCTCGATTTTAGCTTGAGGTATACCGTCTGGATCGCCCATTTAATTCTCTAGGTTCATGGATGATAAACTCAAGTGTCCGCGAGCACACCATCGTCCCAGATGGTGTGAGGATCAAACAAGGTAGAAGCCAACATGCTCATGGCGACGCACAGTGCGAAAGCAACTACCGCTGGGCCGAACTGGAATCCCACCAGGCTGCCTAGCTTGACGAGCATGACCATGAATGCCAGCAAGAGAACGTCCATCATGCTCCATTTGCCAACGTGTTTCATGATTCGATAGGTAAGTGCGCGATGGTGCTGGTGGAGCAGTCCCAACAGACTCAGTTCCAGCAGCATCACGATTTTGACTAACGGAAACACGACGGAAAACAACAGGACAATCAGACCCACGAACCATTCGCCATGGTGCAATAAATCCAGTGTCCCGCCGAGTATACTTGACTGGTGATGGCGTCCCAGTCGCTCGATCTTCAGTATCGGCAGGAGTATCGCCGGCCAATAAAGTGCAAAAGCGCCCAGCGCGGCGGCGGCGGTACGGCTGGCGGACCGCGACGCGTGATGAAGACACGAAATTGTACTTCCGCAACGAAGGCACACCGCGCAGCTCTTGACATCCACTAGTGGCGGTATCTCGTGGATCTGTCCGCAACAGTGACACGCTTTGAGTCGTTCCATGACGGCGAATTGTATCAGGAGTTCACACCTCAATGAGCGCCCCTAACACAATCCAAAAGAATCGGTCTCATTTCCCGGCCAGCAGACCGGGCGTCGCTACCTGGGCTGGTGTGCGATACATATTGTCGTGCACCAAAATGCCGGCCTCACCGACGAAATAGGTATCGAAGTCCGCCACAACGAGATTGAACGCGGTCCCGTTCGCCAAACTCCCCGTGCCGGTAATCTATTTTGACCCCGCCAGTGCATGCGCGCGATCACCTAGTTGAATGCGTTTGGCCATTCTCCAGCCGGCGCCATTGATCCAGAGCGGATGCCCCGTCGTCAAAATCAATTCCATTTCGTCAAACATCAACTTTTGCATGGGTGCGTTCGTCCGACGCGTTACGACATTGACCAGCTTGTACTGCAGTTCCGCCGTGGTGACGTCTTGAGCCAACACGCGATCGCCAACTTTGATCGTTTCGATTGCCGCGATGCCGCGTTGGGTCCACACCAACGTCCCAACTGGAAAACAAGACGACGGTGGCGGCAGAGGCCGGTATTGGAACGCCTCCGAGCTGACAAACTCGCAGGTCGGCTTTGCAGCTGGATTCTCCGCTTCGTTACAGTCTTTCCACCAATCCCACCAGGCGACCGGGTTCGCATTCAGATCTTTACCGGTCAGCTGATGCAGAACCTCGTAGGCTCGCGCGTTGGCACGTGCCGACAGAGTATTCTCATCAGCGATTTGTTGCTCGATCGCCTCGGCGCGCCGCCGTGCCGCGGTCGCTTGCCATTGCGTGTTGCGGATATTGGCAACGGTGTTCCGCAATTGAACAGCCGCCGCCGCCAACTCACGAATCATCAGCTCAAAGAATCCCTGCTCTTCTTCCTTAGTAAAAAGGTGTTCGTGTAGTACCTGGCCGCTGGGACCTGGGATCACTTGAAATACCGATCGCACAGGTGTCTGGAGCGTGGCCAGCAACATAGGCACGGTCTCATGCATTGGGCGTTTTTCAAGTTACACGGCGGCTTCGTTTCGCGCGCGAGGCCACACAGAGGCCATCGCGCGTCGCACGAGCGATTGCGTCGCCTCGTTCCCAGGGATCCCTGCGATCACCAACACCGACTCGGAAGCCAGTCGTTGATTGATACCGGATAGGATCAATTCCAAGGCGGGGATCGCCGACGCGTCGCGGACAGTTCGTAATTCATCCAACGCTCTCATGGCCTTCGCCGACTGGGGCCGGTTCATGCTGCGGGCCCACTTCAGAATGCGACCCGACCATTTCACCAGGTTCTTCTCTGCTCGTCGGATCATGACTCCGTACTCGTCGATCTCCTCTGCGGACACCCACTTCCCCGCCAACATCCGCAGACCCAATTTTTTCGCCGCAGTTTTGCGCATCACGTTTTCGGTCTCCGTATTATCCAGGACCCGTCGGTAGTGCAGATCCGCCTGGTCTTTGAGTTGGTTGCGACGGCACCAATTTGCCAGCTCCAATTCATCGTGAGCACGATCGAATGACAGGTCACGACGAAGGATGTAGTCTTCTTGAACGGCGTCGGCAGGACTCGAGGGTCTGGATCGTTCGCGCACGGAAAACCAGCCATCGGCGTCGCGCACGTAGCCCATTTGCCAACGCGCCAGCTGGTAATCGGGATCGTCACGAAGCGCGGCGGTGAGTAGGTAGTCGCGATAGGCCTGATCGCCTTCCATGTCGAATCGAGCCGCCATGCGCGCATGTTCCAACGTGCGCTGGGATCGCAACTTTTCGAGATCGGTAGGTTCCGCAGCTTGTAGATGACAAGCGGTGACTACCCAAGTTAGTGAGAGAACAACGCGCAGCAGCATGCGCCGACGAAAGCACCTGGACATGATCTTGACTCCTCTGTTCCAAATCGCAATCAAGAAAGAACGGTCACGTTCACCGGTTTTAACAGAGGCGACCGTGACTCGTCAAAGAAGGAGTGGAGACGAAGGGGCTCGAACCCTCAACCCCCGGCTTGCAAAGCCGGTGCTCTCCCAATTGAGCTACGTCCCCGGGTTGTTTTGTATGACGCAGAACCGACCAGTGAAGTTCACCTTCCGATCCGTTTGAACGTGTTCAACACATTCATCTTCCTTGAAACCATACTAACCAATTGTCGGTTTGGCAAGGTGAACAACCGGGAGGCCAAGGCCTGCTCGGCAGAGATGCGCGTGCACCGTTGTCTAGCCGAAAAAACTTTCGCTCCTGCCGGACAAGCCGGACAGGGGCGGGACGTAGGCTGGCGACGCGGGCTAGCCGAAAAAACTTTCACTCCTGCCGGACAGGCCGGTCAGGGGGCGGGACAACACTGGTAACGTTTGCCGTGGGACGGACGAAACGTGGAACCAACCCCAACCCCAAAAAAATTCATCTCGCCAGCTCCGCCCTCCCGGATTCGTTCGCGGCATGGGTTCCTGGGATTGGCACTTAATGCATGTCCGCCGCAACGGTCCCTATCCCATGCCGGTAATAGTTGAACCGGACGTTGGGGTGATCGGCTAACAGCGACATCGGCACCGAGGTGTCGGCGATCCCTTGGCTGATCATAAATGCTGTCAATCGCATACCGAACGGATTGTCGTGTTGTCCAGCCTGCCAAATCGAAACGCATGCTGATTTCCAAGTTTCCACAGGTCCTACCGTAGCCGCCCTCGTCGGTACCTGCGAGACGTAGCCGCCACCGGAGGTGCGGGCGTTTTGAATGACCGTCATCGGATGAAGGTCCGTGATTCGTGTTTTCAGCTTGCGGTACTCTGCCGGCGGCGGCGGATTGTCCTGGTAAGCGCCTTCGCGTTTAGGGGGATCATTAAACGCCCAATGCTTGACCTCCCCCTGTCCTCCCTGCATCACCAGACAGCGCGCTTCATCGAAACTAGCTGAGTACGCCTCCAAATCAATTGGAAAATGGATGTTTTCCTCCGGCATCCGCAATTCGGAACGAATCCGATTAAAACACATCTCCATATCCGCTTTGGCAAACGAAAGCGGATGATCCATTTGAACTGGGCGCTCGTTTTCAATCCACTCGTCCATTCCCCAGAAATGCGCATGCGTCAGTTTGACGTCCAAGGCATTCACGATGCTGGCCACCAAAGGCAATTGTTCCGTGGGACCAATCGGTCCACAGATGCCGACTGGGTCGTCCGCGGTCGCTTGTCGCCAGGTGTGTACGTATTCCAGCGCTTCGGCACAGTAGAATTCTTCCAGCGTGTCGTACATCGTGACTCGAAAACCGTCCCGTGATAACTGCTCGAGATCGGTAACGGTGAGCCCAGCGGCATCTCTGAGGATCGCTTCGTCAAGCGTTGTGTAGTCCCACCAATCGGGGGCGACCTTGCTAATTGCCCGTGCCATGTTCAATTTCTCCAATTTAGCTAAAGAGTTCACCAAGCAAATCTGAATGCGGATACGCGTGTCCGCGATGGAGAAGAAATGCTTCGGCGCAGGACGTGCCAATCTCTTTTCCACGTAGCTCGCCAAAACGCTTCATGGAATCGATATATTCATCCATGCCGTGATGTGAACGAAGCCACTCGCGCTGTGAGACATGGCAAGCCAGCATGTCGACCTTGCGCGGCAGTTGGTCCGAAATGTCCACATACGTCGTCGGCGTGACATGCTCGCCCGTGTACGGATCCAATGCCTCCACCGGATCGCAATAATACAGCCAGGGAACTGTGGAGTTTTCGACCAGCGGCAGTTTCGAGGCGTTGGGTATTGAAAAGTTGAACGTCGCGCTGCGTGCCAATTGATGAGCGTGCTCATGGTCCATCATGTAGTCATGGCGAGCATGGGCAAATACCAGCGACGGGGCGATTCGCCGCATGATGTCGGTCGCTTTGGCAATTGTCGCCTGGTTATAGATGACATTTAGATCCAGCTCTTCCAAGCAGTGGTAACTGCCACCAATCGACTCGGCGGCCGACCGGCCCTCCCGACGTCGAATGCCGGAAATCTCCTCGGCGGGCAGCGTGGCCGATCCGCAATCGCCGGCCGTCAAGGTAACGATGTGCACTTCCCACCCGGTATCCACCAAACGAATGAGCGTCCCACCGCAAAGAAATTCCGCGTCATCGGGATGAGCCAATAACGCCATTGCGACCTTTCGCGACGGTTCCTGGTGGGCCACTCTATTTCTCCGCCTGATGGTTACCGAGCTTGCCTGCCGTACGGACAGATCGCCGAAACCAAGAGATTAACGAAATCCAGCGGGAGATGAAGGGGCCGTGGCGTGGAGTTGTCCGCAATTTTCGATTGGCCGCCAACGTTTCCGCGAGAGCTCCGCCTATCGGGCGTAGCTGAAGTCGTAAGACTTTAACCGCGACGGTAGGAGGTCGAAACACCTGGGGAATCAGCCGCGGAAACTCGCCTCTCAATGAAGCTGTCAGACGTCGGAGTTGGCACACGAAAGGCCAAACTCTTACGAGTTTAGCTACATACGGGGACTATCGGGCGTAGCTGAAGTCGTAAGACTTTGGCCACGACGGTAAAAAGTCCAGATGGCTTGGAATTCAGCTAAGGGAATCTACGTTGCGTCGCGCTCCGAAATCTTTCTCTTCAGCGCACCGGTTGGTTGAACTAGATCGTCTCGCGTGGTAGCTTATTTTTTCAATCCACCAGTACCCATCAAAGCTATAAACGGAGATAGATCAAATGCAAGAAAAATGGCCCATCGGCGTATTCACCAGCCTCGATGCTGGCTTGGGAGTCAAGTTGGAGGTTGCCCACAGCCTCGGCGTGCCGACGATCCAGCTGCACTCGCCGGCCAAACCATCTCGCACCAAAGAAAATGGAGAAAAGTTCCTGGCCACATTGGCCGACTATGGCATTCAGCTAACCTGTGTCTTCGGGGGTTTTGCAGGGGAGAGTTATGCTGACATTCCCACGGTGGTGAAGTCGGTCGGTTTGGTGCCGCGTGAAACTCGCGAGGCGCGGACCAAAGAGCTTATGGAAATTGCCGATTTCGCCAGGTTGTTAGGGATCGATTGCGTCGGCCTGCACATTGGATTCGTCCCGCACTCGAAAGACGATCCAGAGTATGCTGGTGTCCTCGACGTCTCGCGTCAAGTTTGCGACCACTTGAAAGCCAACGGCCAGGCATTGCATCTGGAAACAGGTCAGGAACCTGCCGATATCCTCATCGGTTTTCTCCAAGACGTGGAGCGCGACAACCTGTTCATCAATTTTGATCCCGCCAACATGATTCTCTATGGCATGAGCGGGCCCATGGAGGCCTTGGAGATCGTCGCGCCCTACGTTCGCAGTGTGCACTGTAAGGATGCTCGCTGGTCGGACAAACCGGGCGAGACGTGGGGAGAAGAAACGCCGCTGGGCGAGGGGGAGGTAGGCATGGAAACCTACCTCCGCACGCTGGACAGGATCGGCTACACAGGTCCGCTAACGATCGAACGCGAGATTGCCTCGGAACCGGAGCGACAAAAGGCCGAGATCGGTGGAGCGATCAAATTGCTCGAAGATCTCAAGGCAAAGCTTGCTGGTTCTGCGACCTAAGTGACGGGGAGACGACATCATGATTCGCGTGGGCATCGCCGGCGTTGGCTTTATGGGGTTGGTTCACTACTTGACCTATCAAAAGCTCCGCGGCGTCAAGGTAACGGCGCTTAGTACTCGTTCGGCCAAACGACGCGGTGGCGACTGGACCGATATCCAGGGCAACTTTGGTCCGCGTGGTACGAAGATGGATTTGTCCCAATTGAATGTCTATGAGGAATTCGACGATTTGGTAGCGGATCCGCAGGTCGACCTGATCGACCTTTGTGTTCCTCCTGGCCAGCACGCGGAATTTGCCATCAAGGCGCTGAAGGGTGGCAAGCATGTGTTTTGCGAGAAGCCGATGGCGCTGGAAACAGCCCAGTGCGCACGGATGCAACGGACGGCGGACGCGGCGGGCCGGCGGTTGTCGGTCGGGCATGTTTTGCCCTTCATGCCGGAATACGATTGGGCCTATCGCACCATTCGAGGCGGCAAGTACGGTCGGTTGTTGGGAGGTAATTTCCGACGTGTCATTTCCGATCCGACCTGGTTGCCCGACTATTGGAAGAAAGAAGTGGGCGGTCCGATGCTGGACCTTCATGTCCACGATGCACACTTCATTCGCCTGCTATTCGGCAAGCCGACGTGGTTGTCTTCACAAGGTCGTATGCGAAAAGGGATGGCCGAACATTGGACGACACAATTTCGCTTCCGCAATTCACGTCAATTAGCCACGTTTATTGGTGGTGTCACCAATCAACAAGGCCGTGCTTTCAATCACGGATTCGAGATCCATTTGGAAAAGGCAACCATCCTATTCGAATTCGCCGTCATCGGAGGGGAAGGAAAGTATCTCTGTGCGCCAACCATTCTGGATGACCACGGACGTGCCTTGGCCCCCAAGTTGTCTGAGGGCGACCCGATGAATGCCTTCGTCGGGGAGATTCGACAAGTCCTCCGCGACGTGCAGGGTAAGGGATCGTCGCCATTGCTGGGAAGCGAATTGGCGGCCGACGCGGTCATGATCTGTCACAAACAGAGCCAAAGCCTGCGTCAAGGCAAGCCGGTGTCGATTAAATAATAGTGCGAGGGTCAGTCTTTGATCCTCACGCACAAAGAGGATGAGAAGCGGACGAACGTCATATTCGCCGCAGCTTGGCCGCCAGCTTACGAATTGGAGCTGGTGAATCCGGCCAAACTCGCTGCCAACAGGTCTTCCAAAGCTTCGGGCGAAAGCGGTTCGTCACCGAACAGCAAGTCATCGCCACCATTGCCGAAGATCAAGTCGTCACCGGCGCCGCCGAAAATGACGTCATTGCCGTCCACGGCAACTACCACCGTGTTGTCCGCCGGCACTTCATCCGCGGTGACCGGCGCGGTCGGCGTCGTCTTGACTGAAGCTTTTGGTCATCTGGTCGACCAGCTGGCCACAAGCATCGAATTGGCTCACCTGAACGACGGCTTGTCCGTCTTCCATGTAGGCTTCTACCGTATCGTTGGACTCCGAGCCGTTGATGGCAACAACGCCATCAACCAACATGATATCGGCTGCCAGCAGTGTTCGCGAATCCAGCTTCTCCATGGACAGACGCCGATTCTTTTGCGTACGTTTCCTCTTCATCGAAAAACTCCTTTGCAAGAACTACGATAACGAAGACACCATTCCCGCGACACGCGGAAACCATCTTGCGCGAATCAGAGTCATACGTGTTCAGCCGGCGCGCGGTGCGTAGAAAAAACGATGCATCACAAAAACACATCGGCAGCACCGCATGGCTTTACTGCGTTGCTAGCGCGCAGTTGCGTGGCCTGTCGAGGTCGATCTGTCGTTGATCGCTCCGCGATCAATACGTTGGTTCGTGGAGCGAACCACGACATTGCGACTTGTTGCTACTGACCCACGTGGGTCAATTCAATCGACTTGTATAGAAGTCATGAGCTGTGGACAGTGGTGACAACGGGAGACCGGTCATTTCCCAGACGTTCAGCGCCGCTGCACGCGTCACATTAGGGTGATTTCATAAGCCCGCAAATTTTGCTAACATGTCCCGCCAATACCTGCGCGTGAGCCGGTTAGGCAACGACTTGCAGCCGAGGCGGAGCGATCATCCGCGGATAACCGGCCTGCCAATGATCGTCGCGCCCGTGCCAGCGACAACACGAAGGATTTCATGACCCAATATCTCGATCCACCGACCAACTGGTCCGGCATCGCGCGCCACCTCGGTCCCGGCATCATCATAACCGCGTCGATCGTCGGCTCGGGTGAACTCATCGTAACGCCGAAGCTTGGCTCGGAGGCCGGCTTTAGCCTCCTGTGGTTCATCATCCTTGGCTGCATCATCAAGGTATTTGTCCAGATCGAGCTGGGTCGCTACGCGGTTGCGCACGGTAAGACGACAATCGAGGCCATGGATTCGATGCCAGGTCCACGACTGGTCGTCTCCTGGCTCGTTTGGGTTTGGTTGTTCATGTTTCTTTCGCTTCCTTTCCAAGTCGCAGGAATGATGAGTGCCATCGCGGGAATCGTTACGCTGGCCGGTGCACCCGAGCAGCTGGAAAAGCTCTGGATTGTTGCCGTCGCGATCATCACAGCTGGACTGTTAACCTCGGGGCGATATCGATTGGTACAGAACCTATCGACCGCCATGGTTGTGATTTTCACGCTGTTTACAGCGTTGGCCCTGCTGGCTGTCCAGCGGACGGAATTTCACATCACGTCAAAACAAATTACGGATGGCTTATCGTTTCAGATGCCGTCGTCATTTACCACCGCGTTTGCTGCTTTCGGCATTATCGGTGTCGGCGCTTCGGAGCTGATTTACTATCCCTATTGGTGTCTCGAGAAGGGCTACGCGCGTAATGTGGGAACGGATGACGGGTCCGAGGCGTGGCTGAGCCGTGCGCGCGGATGGGTTCATGTGATGAGCACCGACGCCTGGTTGTCGTTGATTGTCTACACCAGCGCGACGGTCGCGTTCTATCTACTGGGTGCCGCCGTGTTATTCGGTCAGGGGAAGGAAGTTTCAGACGAAAACGTGATCCCGCTGCTATCCGAGCTCTATACAAAATCGTTTGGAAGCTCAGGGTTGGCGATCTTTTTAATGGGTGGGCTCTGCGTTCTGTTTTCTACCGTGTTTGCGGCCACAGCCTCAAACTCGCGTCTGTTGGTTGACGGCATTGGAGTGTTCGGCATAAAAACACCGCAGAGCGAGGAGAAGCGTGCGCGAATGATCAAATTGGGCTGTGTCTTTCTGGCATTTGTCCCGATGGTCATCAGCCTCTCGATCGGCAAAGTCATCTTTTTGGTGTTCATCGGGGCGCTCGCGCAAGGACTGATGCTGCCGTTTTTGGCGATGGCTGCCCTGTATTTCCGCTTCCGTCGAAATCGGCGCATCGCCCAGCAACCCGAAAGGCCATGGATGTTTTACCTGGGTGCGGCGTGTCTTGGTTTTTCTGCGCTCTGCATGACCGCGGTCGGGTTTTATCAGGTTTGGGTCAAATTGGTTCCGCTGCTGACGTATGTTTTTTAAACAGCGTCCCTGCGATTCGTGGAAAATGCGGAAACGCAGCGTGAAAGTCAAACCCAGTGTTGCAAATATATAGGTAAAGCTTCCTGTATCACGGCAAACCCACCTGTTCCTGACACAGCACGGCTTTTCACCCAGTCAATGAATGCTAGGATGCTCCAATTGTGTAACCTTCATCTTGATTCGGAGTGTAAAATTCATGGCTAACCGCGTAGTTTATTTCAACGGCGATTTTGTTCCCGAGTCGGAGGCCCGGGTTTCCATCTTCGATTCTGCGTTGATGTACGGAGATATGGCGTTCGACATGACTCGTACTTACAGGCAAAAGCCCTTTCATCTCTGCAGTCACATCGAGCGGATTTACGCGGCGCTGGAGTTGATGGAAATTGATTGCGGCATGAGCAGGGACGAGATGGAGAAGGCCACCTTGGAAACGCTCGAGCGGAATGTGCCAACCGAAGCTGACGATATGGACTGGCAGATCATGCATGATGTCTCCCGAGGACCGATGCCTTCCTATCGTACCGCGTTTCCCGACGGTCTTCGGCCAACGGTTTCCATCAACTGCTGGCCCTTAATCACCCACACGGGCGCGTTCGCTCCGAATTACGACAGCGGCGTAAGCTTAGGGATCCCCGCACAACAGGCGCTGCCCGCGTACCTAATCGACCCCAAGGCGAAGACGCGCAGCCGACTGCATTACCAGATGGCTAACTTGCAAGCCGCGCGGATGGGGAATGTCTTGCCCTTGCTGCTGGATACGGACGGCTTTATTGCCGAAGGGACCGGTTGGAACATCTTTTTAGTGCGCGATGGCGTCCTTTACACTCCTGAGCCGCGCAACATTCTCTTGGGGGTCAGCCGACGCGTCACCATGGAGTTAGCCGTCGAGGAAGGGATTGAGGTGCGTGAAGCGAATCTGGGACGATACGAGGCGTTGCGGGCGGACGAGATGTTTTGCACTGCGACAACGTACGCTTTGTGCCATGCGAATAGCTTCGAAGGCCAACCGGTTGGGGACGGCACACCGGGTCCCATCTTCAAAAAGCTAATGGCCGCCTGGAAGCAGCGAGCTGGTATCGATTTCGTCGCACAGGCCAAGGATTATGCCAGTCGACTCCAGGAGTGGGAAAAGCGTGAGCAGGAGGCGATGGCGATCGCCTAATCCAAGCCAACGTCCGGTGTGAGATCGTGCTCAGCCAGATTGTCTGGCACCCATTTGTCTTTGGTCTCGTGACGATCACCAAGGCCACTTCGCCGAACGAGCCCGCTTTGCAGAAATCCGTCTAGCGCCCTGTCGTGGATCGCGAATTGGCGTGTGAATGTCTGGATCGCTTGACCCCTGCTAGACGACGTGACGGGCGCAGCCGTCTGATCATCGACTTTCACCGTGCTGGGCTCGGCATGTCGTGCGACCCCTCCAGTGAAGCCAACATAGACCGTTGGTTTTGCCAGTGCTGCATCAACCCTCTGCTCAAGAGCGGCGCGCGGCGTTCGCAATGACTCGGCCTCCACGGGCAAGGGTAAATCGGCAGATTGTGAGCTGAGGCTAAACTTGCTGGAGTTCCATAGGTTGAAGTCGCGAACGTCCGTAACGCTGTCTCCGTTGAAATCTCCGCTGGCCCAACCGGTCTCAGTCGTGAATCGATGGGCATTCCAAACACCGAAATCGTATCCGTCGACATACCCATCAAGATCGGCGTCTCCGTACTCTCGAACGAGAATCTCCTGTACGAGGTGGTCCACGTCACGGCGGTCAATCACGCCGTCGGCCACAAGATCAAAGCGGGGATGAACCTCCGGCACGACGCCATTGAGTTGTGCTTGGAGTAAATCGATATCCTCCGCGTTGATGGAGCCGTTCATGTTCAGGTCACCACTGACAACAATCGTGCTGTTGTTGACAAGATCACCCATCACCGGCCCGTTCAAAATCGCCGTCGCACCAGGACCAATGGTGAGGTTTTGCACCAAGCCAGTACTGGCAATGAATAACTCACCGGCATCCAGCACAACGTCCGGAGCTGCGCCGTTGAGAGTCAAGTCCCCATCACCGGTCTTAGTCAGACTTTGACCGAGGCTTGGATTGGAAGAATCAACATCACCCAAAGCCAACGATGCCCCGGTGGCCACCTGCACCTGCAAGTGATCCTGTAGCGTGAGTCCGTTTACGATGTGGTGCGATCCTCGATTGACTTCGATCGTGCTCGACGTACCGTCATCGTCCAGTGTCAGAGTAAACGATCCCGTCGCGTCAAAGATAGCGTACGTAGAGAGGCTATCAAAACTGAGCGAACCGGCCGTCGCGTTCTGATCCAGCGTGATCAAACGCACTCCGCTAATAACGTCGGGAAACGTCACAGTATTACCGACGTCGTTCGGGACGCTGGGGCCCGACCAGTTGTCGCTATCGCTCCACTGGCCATTGGCGTCCACGGCCCAGTTGTCGCTAGTGAAAACGGCAATTGCGGTGGCATCATCCGCGGCGCTGACGTTGATGGTTTGTTGACCAATCGGTTGGTCGACCCCGTCCAATTCCCAGCGTAGAAAATAGAATGGCTTGGGCGCGAGGCTGCTCGCGGAGATCAAGGGCAAACCTACATTGGTTTCGCCAATCTTCGCGCCGGAGACACCATCGTAAATGCGGATGCGGTCGTAGTAATTGAGTACGTGCAGATCCGGTGTGCCGTCGCCATTTTGATCTGCTCCAAACGTCAAGGAGTAGTTCTCGATTTCCTCATCGGAGACAAGCGTGCCAAGCTGCGATCCTGTTTCATAGTCGTAGTAGCCGATGTTCGAGAGGGTACCATCGGCACTCGCGTACAGTTCAGGCTTGCCGTCACCATTTCGGTCTGGGCCAAACTCAAAACCACCCGCTTGGCCGTTGTTGTAGATCGTCAGCTCGGGCGTAAATCCTCCGCTAAGCGGAAATTGCTGATAACCGCCAGCGAACCTTCCTATCCACAACTTGCCGTCCGGATCGATTTCCAAATCCTGAATCTGACGGCTATTGTCGTTAACGCCGCCAAACAGCACCGCGGCGTCGCCCGGACCGGAACAGGTGTAAACGTTGGAAAACCACGCCTCGTCCAATCCGACATAGACCGTATCCGAATCGATCGCCAGTGCCCTCGGCCTGCCATTGACCTGACAGTGCAGCTCCGCGGGGCCCCAGCTTTCATTGCCCAGGTAGGGATAGCGCCAAACCGGGTAGAAGCTGCCGCTTGACGTGGAATCACCGACAAACAGATTCCCGCTATCGTCAAACTCGGTCGCCCGTCCCCAGTGAGACAGTGTCTACAGGAGACTGCCATTGGCGTCGAAAATTTGGATTCCAGTGTTACCTTGTGTGGCCAGGAATCCAAAGCGGTCGGTGAAGTTGCTGTCCGCCGTCCGGGTTGGTGCCGATAACATGACGCTGGAATCCTTGTCGATCTACGCCGTGTAATTCGTAGTGCCAAGGGTCCCAGTGCCAGCATTCCCAGCGACGATGACATCGGTGACCGGTTCTGATTGCACGTTCAGCGTCACTTGGGTCCGGTCGACAAGGACCTCAACTTGTCCGCTAAGCACCATTGGAATATCCAAGGTATCGTCAAGCTGCGCCACCACAATACTGCTCGTCCCGCCGACGATCACCTCATACGCCGTTCCTGCCAATATCTGAATGTGCCATCTCGAACCTGGAGGGCTACCGTCCCCTGCCCATTAAGTTGAACTCGAATAGCATCGTCGTCATACTGCTGCACACGGGCATTGATCGGCACGCCCGTGGACAAACTCAACGGTATTTATTCCAAGACGGCCGACTCATTATCCAGGAAGTTCAATTCCGTTCTGACGTCGCCGTCAATCGTTGTGATGTAGTCATGGTGGGCCGGCGCCCCGCGCGCATCGAACTTTGTACGAGGTGTAGGTCCTGGTCACCGGCCCAACCATAAATTTCGGAGTTCATCGTGACCGCTTTTTCGACGCCTCTCACCAGTCCCGAACATGTCTCCTTGAACGTGATCGGAAACTGAAAGGATGCCAAGGAAGGATGGGTAAATTCATGCCCTACCGTGAAATAAAGGAATAGAGTACCCCAACTCAGCTTGTCGAGCATGTCGTTGTAAATGTACTTCTCGGAAAGGAACGGGCCGTTCGCCAGTGCCGTCACGCTGGGGGCCAGGTGCATCTGCGGTCCCGACGCGATCTCATGGTCGAAGATGATGTAGTCTTCTGCCGTAACGCTGCGTGTCAGGACGCTGTTGTTGGCCAGCAGCACCCCACCTTTATCTCTGATCTTTTGGGCAAACTCGATCAAGGACGGTTGGGACAGGAGATTGACTGATCCCATTTTTTAAATGATCGTTTTCGTTACCGGATTAATTTTGGCAGTGTGTCCGTCCCATGTGCGTCATACGCGTATTGGCTGGTGTAGGCTGCCATGAAACCATCCATGAATCCGCCGCTGAATCCCATTTCGTCCATCAGAATGTCGACGCTATCGATAAGTGCGTCGTGGAAGCTGTTGCCTGGAGTTGGGTAGAACGTCCACCACCGCCAACCATCCGCTTGGTTTGGGGGGCCAAAGGCAGAACCGTCACTCCAGGAAGCTTGAGAACCGTCGAATCGTATGACCTTTGAATCCGCAAACTGATTCGGATTGTTGGTTGCGTAGAGGCTATGGGCGATGTGCAAGAGGACGTCAAAATCCGGATCCATGGCGTGGACCTCGCTGACCTGTTCGGTCAGCAGCTGCCTCTCCAACGGGAAGTCCCTGAACTCGATTCCCTCGATGTGAAGGTTAGGATCGTCGGCGATCTCAGAAAGGGAATGAATAATGCCGATATCCAGTCCACGTTTGTCGATGAAGTCCTCGGTCGGCACTTCACGTCGCCCTGGGACATGCGGCGGCTGTGTGATGAATCCGGGTGATTTCTCGATCCGCGCGGTACGGCCCTCGACCGTTCGAAATGCGTTGATGAAATCGTAGTAGTCTTTGGAACCAGTCGGATAGACAGCCCACTCGAGCGTGTAGGAATCGCCTGGCGCCAGGGCGAACTCCTCCGTGCCGACCCCTGCGGCATCGTCCCAGTCGACATAGACGATCGATTGGACAATGAACACGTCGTCGATGGGGATGATACCAATTCCGGTATTGTTATCCGCAAAGAAGGTTGACGGTCCGTAGTCGGGAATGCCTATTTCGATCTGACGTCCGTAACGGTCAAAACCCGAAAGCAGTGAATCATTGACCTGTCCGGGATTGATCGGTACCTCGTAATAAATCAACAGTCTCAGGTCCTGTGTCCAATCGTTCGTGTAATTGTCCTTAATCGAGACGTGGGTCGGAAAGACTTCGATTTCTCGGTCGAGTGTGTAGTACGCGCCGCTGGCTGCGACGTCACATCTGTTCCCGCCAAGGCTCTGGGTGGTGACCTGCAAGCTTGCTTCGCCCGCAGCGGTGTTTGCCAACTGATTAAAGTTGCCGTTGGGCCAGCAGATGCGAGATTGGAATGGATAGTCCGTCCCATTGATCGTAATGTCAAAGCCGGTGCCGTTGTTAAGCGTAAAGCCATACGGTGTGGGGCCATTGTCTGGCGGGAGCGGGCCCACCGTTGTCACTGCCGAAGACGGAAGTGATGGTCCGACGCCTGGAAGGGAAAAGTTGAATTACTCCGTATAGTCGATACCCGTCGAATCTTCAAAGCTCACGTCGATGATGTAGTCGCCATCGGCTAGTCCGCTGAGCGAAAGTGTCACGTCCACCGCGCCAATATCCGGAACGGGATTACGCACGCGTTGGAGAATGATATTGTGTCGGTGTCTGGCTGTTGGCAACATTCACCTCGAGTCGACCATTCACGGGCTGCAGCCAAACGTATTCCGTTTCCACGACCGCCGTTGGCTCGGTATCCAGCAAGTAATAGTAGGATGTCACTTGCGGATTGACGAACAGATCAGGGTCGTAGCCGTACTCACTGGCCTCGGTTTCGAAATGGTCCAGTGCCTGTTGACCGGTCAGTGCGCTTTCGTGGATACGCACCTTGTCCATGAGGCCTTTGAAAATAGGCAGGTCCGGGCGATCTTTGGTGCCCATGAAAAAGTTGCCGGTGGGCTGGTAGCTTGTAAAGGCTGAGGTACGAGACTGCGTAAGCTGTCCGTTGATCCACATATTCATCGTGCTGCCGTCGAACGTGGCGACCACGTGGTTTCACTCATTGAGAGTGACGTGTCCCCGGACGTTGTTAGCTCCGCTGCCGATATAGAACAGGCTGATCTCGGTGTTGTAATACGTCAGCAGGTAGGTCGACAGCGATTCGCCCATGATGACAGCTTCACCGTTGGCTTTCCGCGTCGGTTTGATCCAGGCTTCCAGCGTCAGCGGCCCACCGATTCCGAGGGATTGCGCAGCACGTAATCGTCGCGACCGTCGAAGCTAAGGGCCTGGCCGCTTCCCTGCGGAACCCAGGCTGTGCCGACCAGCTGGCAGGTGTGAGCGCTGCCACTGGAGTCCGTTGCTACGGTCCCTGCCCTTCGTCAAAATTCCAATCGGCGACAAGCAACCGCCTCGCCTCGAGTGGTTCCAGCCCAAGCAAACGGCGTTGATGGAAAAGGGGAGTACATTTGCTGAAAGCGCGCTACTGGTTACCGCCGTTTCGCGTGACCCACGGGGCAAACTTATGGATGGACTCCTTTGACATGATCATCCGCTCTGAATAGAAAGTGCCTACTTCTCACCGAGACTATATATCCTCTATATCCTCTCCGAAAATGAGCCCTTTGTCGCGAAACAGATCACCAGTGGCCTCTCACCATTCTCAACTCACCTACCGGCTCAAAAGATCTCGTCTTGTCGTCAGTTCAGCTCGTTGTGTATGCTCCATTACACTTCTCACGCGAACGGTTCCGTTTACAAAGTGAAGTGCCCTGCTGGCAGAACCCACCTAAATTACATGCTGAATGCCGCGTCATTATCCATAAAACTCGCAAGTCGATGCCTATCGCAGATGCGCTTAGGACGGTGGCTGCCTTGTGTGACTGCCTCGCTGCTGGCGTTGATAGCCTGTGTGAATGCGGTGCCAGCGCAAGACAACTCGACGCACGACGCGGTGCCGTCGGCGATCAATCGTGCTGGCGCCGCCCCCGTTGGAAACCGTGGCTCCTATCTTCACGTGCATATGTTTGGTGGGGACGGCTTGGGATATAGCGATGCCTTTACCAACCTGGGAGGGTTCGTGCCGTTTGAAATTGGTGACGGTCAGCTGGTGTTTTTTGACAGTCAGGTGTTGATTACGAGTGACGGTCGGGCGGGCAGCAACATCGGTTTGGGGCTGAGGCGATTCAGCGACGACGATCCGCG
>Ga0310121_10001707_pt1 | contig 21863 bp, 16 predicted proteins | sample CB27_Tmax_986_MG_FD_203504 | JGI IMG/M metagenome (GOLD analysis project Ga0310121, IMG submission 203504) | Marine microbial communities from Western Arctic Ocean, Canada - CB27_Tmax_986 | ecosystem: Environmental > Aquatic > Marine > Oceanic | place: Canada: Western Arctic Ocean | collected...
CTTGCCCTGACATCGTTCAATTCACGGGCCGACAACTTGGAAGCGCTGGCCCACTACGTCTTGGAAAGAAATCATTAATGCACAAGCTCTTATCGCAAATCGAATCTCCTCTCGACCTGCAAAATTTGTCTGTGGACGAATTGAATCAGTTGGCTCATGAAATGCGTGATGCGCTGTGCAAAATCCTGACCGTCCGAACAGCACATTTTGCTTCGAACCTGGGGGTGGTTGAACTTTGCCTGGCGCTGCACAGCAGCTTTGATTTTCGCCGGGACCGCTTGATTTGGGATACGGGCCATCAGATCTATCCGCACAAACTGATTAGCGGAAGGTATCACGAGTTCAGTACGATCCGCACACGTGGTGGCTTGATGGGATACCCGAATCCCCAAGAGAGCGAGTACGACCTGTTTATGACCGGGCATGCCGGCTGCAGCATCTCAACCGTGTTGGGCATGCGCACTGCTGACGATCTATTGGGCAGGGAAGACCGACACGCGGTCGCCGTCATTGGCGATGGTGCTTTTCCTTCGGGGATTGTATTTGAGGCGATGAACAATGCTGGTGGGAAAAAAAAACTTCTGATGATTCTCAACGACAACAAAATGTCCATATGTCCCCGCGTGGGAGGAATGGCAAATTATTTGGACCGCCTACGAACCAATCCGTATTACACCGGCTTGAAGGTGGAAATTGTCAAAATGTTGAATCGGGTGCCCGTGTTTGGGGATCCTGTCGAACGTTTCTTGGCTCAGTTGAAGGAAGGGGTCAAAGCGGGCCTGCACGGGGGCATGCTGTTCGAAGACCTGGGTTTTCGCTACATCGGGCCAATTGACGGGCATGACATCGGTTTACTGCGCAAGTACTTGAAGATGGTTCAGGATTTTGAAGAACCAGTGTTACTCCACGTCGTCACCGAAAAGGGTCACGGATTTGAACCTGCGGCTGAAGACCCTGTCTATTTTCACACGCCACCTGCATTCAAACAGGAAAACGGCAGACCAATCCCCAACAGCCAAGGAGGCGGAAAATCCTACACACATTTCGCACGGGATGCGATTCTGGATCAAATGCAGCAGCACCCCGAAGCCACGGTCATGACTGCTGCCATGTGCCAGGGTAATAAGTTGGAACCGGTACGAGATCAGTTTCCAGATCGATTTTTCGATACCGGCATCTGTGAATCCCATACGGTCGCTTTTGCCGCTGGCCAGGCCAAGGCCGGCGCACGCCCGATCGTCGACATTTACAGCACCTTCCTGCAACGGGCCTTGGACCAGATTTTCCAAGAGGTGACGCTACAAAACCTGCCGGTGACTTTCATGCTGGACCGCGCCGGATTAACCGGACCCGATGGCCCGACGCATCACGGAGTCTTTGACCTCGGTTATATGAGGCTGTTCCCCAACATGATTGTGATGGCACCGGGTGATTCTTACGACCTGAGTCATATGCTGGAATTTTCTTTCAGCCAAACGTCACCTTGCTCACTACGTTATCCCAAAGCCGCGGCAGATACCGTTTCGGGCGATCGGGCGCCCGTGAAGTTGGGACGTTCGGAAATCCTTCACTGGGGCCAAGACGGCATGATCATCTGCTGCGGAACGCTCCTCACACATGCCATGCAGGCCGCTGAGGCGCTGCGCAAAGACGAACTTGACGTGGGCGTCATCAATGCACGATTTGTCAAACCCCTGGATCAGGAAACAATCCGACATGCGATTCGGGAATATCCGTTCGTCGTCACTGTTGAAGAAGCAGCATTATCAGGTGGTTTCGGCAGCGCTGTGCTAGAAACAGCTACTGACGCCGGCCTCGATGCAAGTCATGTCCTGCGATTGGGTATACCTGACGAATTCATTGAACATGGGGAGCGAAGCGAGTTACTCGCCGGCCTGGGCCTCGATGCCGCAGGCATCGCCCAGGCTTGTCGAAAAGCGGCCGGTTGCCCTGATTCGGTTCGTACTTCTGATGTACCTTCTGCCGAGGCGAGTCGCAATCCGTCATGACAGGGACGAAACGTGCTAGCAAAACGGCCCGACGATCTTTGCGTTGACTCCGAATCAACCTCTAACCTATAGTTGCCGCGCCCTGACAGACCTCAAGATTTTCACGCAAGGATGCGCAGCATGAACTCCTATCGTCCTGCCCTACTCTGTTACGTGACGTTATGGACATGTCTTCTGACAGCGACTCTGCAGCCGTCTCTTAGTCAGGCATCAGACAAACAGCTTACACCCGAGTCAGGCGCGACGATTCCTGTTACCAACGAAGGTGAGTTCCTGTTGCGTTACAAATTCAAGGCGGGTGAACATCTCCGTTGGGATGTCCTGCATCTAGTGACCGTAGAGACTAGAATCCAAGGGACTACACAGACCGCAGAAACCCGTAGCGGTTCCACCAAGGCCTGGCACATCACATCAGTCAACCCGAATGGCCATGCCACCTTTGCCCACCTGGTCGAGAAAATTGACATGTGGCAACAGGTCACCGGCAGAGATGCAATTGCATACAACAGCCAACAGGACAAGACTCCACCTCCTGAATATGAGAATGCCGCTGCCAACGTTGGCATTACCTTGTCAACGATTACTCTCAACGCCCTGGGGAAAATCGTCGAGCGTCATGATCGTCGTAAAACGCCGGGTTTTGGTGGTGGGCAGGTGACTATTCCTTTACCAAAAAATCCGATACAGATCGGTGCAACTTGGGACACGCCAAACATGATCCCCGTGCGAAGAAACGATGGGAAGATCGCCAATATTAAGAGTCGGCAAGTTTTTCAACTAAAAAAAGTAGTTGCTGGCCTAGCCACGATCTCGGTCCGAACAGAAATCCTGACCCCCATCAATGACCCAAAGATTCAAGCGCAGTTGGTCCAGCGACTGACCAACGGCAGTGTAAAATTCGACATCAGGGCCGGGCGGGTCGTTCGACAACGCATCGAACTGAAAGAAAAAGTTCTGGCATTTAACGGTGCGGACAGCGCTATGCATTACAAGGCTCGCTTTACGGAAGAGCTACTCACAACCCCGAAGGAGACTCTGGAAAAACTGGCAGGGGCAACCAAAAACAACCCAGGTGATTCGGCTGAAAAACCTCCACGGCAAACCCGCAAAACGAGGCGTCGTAAAAAGACCTCCGTCCGGCGTTAACAGGGAGAATGACCGAACCCGGGAAGGTCCGTGTGCCCGGAGAACGTGTTTCTCGTCTTCCGTAGCGCTGAGAAAGTCCGGACGGACTTTGCTTCACGGGTCCGGAGTGACATTTTTCGCCAGTTTCTTCTAGAAATTGTGGCTCGAAATCCCCATCCGGTCTTGCTTCCAGGAGATTCCGGGGCTTCTGAATTCCCCTCGAGCCTCCGGAACCTCCTTACAACCATTTGACGAAGCCCTCCTCGTTGCTCAGAATGGTACAGGAGGTGGAAGACATTACCCTGCCTCCACCCGTCTTGCGACGACATTTGTACCAATGAATTCGAGGAGTATCATTGATGACTTCACTACGAAGGATTTCTGTGGCATTGATCGCTGTTCTTACCGTCTTACTAACAGTACAAATCTCCTTTGCCATTCCTCCGATTTTTGAACAATTCAAATCAAAGTACGTTGACGGGGCGCAGAACGAACATTTTGCTGCTGCCGTAGAAGCGGCAAAATGTAATGTCTGCCACATTCCTGGCAAAGCCAAGAGCATGAGGAACTCCTATGGCTCTGAACTCGGTAAATTGCTTGACAAGGACGAACTCAAGTCACTACTCGGTTCCGACGCTGATCAAGCGAAGCAACAAATAATTGCAGCATTGGAGAAAGTTGGCCAGTTGTCCGTCGCCGCTTTAGGGGACAACGCTCCTACTTACGCACAAATTCTTGCTATCGGCCGTCTTCCAAATGCCGATCACGATCCGGAAGAACTGGCGCAGGCCATTGCATCGAGCGCGGAAAAAAGATCCGCTCCTGCGAGCGCCGCTGCCGGATCTACTGCAGGGCTCCTGGACGCGCTTGTCAGTCAAATCAAGGAAGAAGTGAAGGCCGAATTGGAAACCAGCCTGCGCGCCAAGATCAGAACGGAATTAGCCATCGAGCTGAAAGCGGGATTACCGGCACAAGTTAAAGCCCTCCTTCAGGCTGAACGGGAGGCCGAGCAGAAGATCGCTCAAGCCGCGCTGGACCAAGAGGCTATCGGAAAGATTGAGGAGTTTGGAGGAACGGTTCGAGAAATCGCCATGAACGATGATCGGCGGGAAGTTGACTTTCATCTGAGTGGTAAAGCATTGAACAACGAGGGGTTGGCGTATGTGGCACAACTTAGTCGCGTGATCCATCTGCACCTGAAGAATACCCAGATTACTGACGAGGGCCTGGCTAGTCTGAAAAACATGGATTCCCTGAAGAAGCTCCACCTCGAAGAAACCGATATTTCTGACGCCGGCCTGCCTCATCTCCAGCACCTTGCGAACCTGGAATGGCTGAATATTTATGGAACCAAAGTAAGCGACGCAGGGGTCGATCAACTGGCAGCTATTCCAAATCTCAAAAAGCTCTATATCTGGCAAACGAAAATCACCATTCCGGGTTTCCAGAAGCTGCAAAAATCCATGCCGGATACTGAAATTATTCCTGATTTAGTCAAGGAAAAACAGCGAGCCGAGGACGAGGCTAAGCGAAAAATAGAAGAAGAAAAACGTAAGGCTGAAGAAGAAGCCAAGAAGAAAGAAGAAGAAGCCAAGAAGAAAGAAGAAGAAGCTAAAGAAAAGACCGAAGAGGAAACTAAAGAAAAGACCGAAGAGGAAACTAAAGAAAAGACCGAAGAGGAAACTAAAGAAAAGACCGAAGAGGAAACTAAAGAAAAGACCGAAGAGGAAACTAAAGAAAAGACCGAAGAGGAAGCTAAAGAAAAGACCGAAGAGGAAACTAAAGAATAACTGGCTGACAACTGCCTGCTCTGACGCTTCGTTTGTCGGAGAAAAACAGGAAACCAGTTCGACCAGTCAAGTCACCCGGCGTGCCAATACAGCAATCGTTCTTTCTTCGCGTGGCATCAGTAGCAGTGTGCCTGCATGCTCCCCTTGGCAGGACAATTGTTTTCTCAAACGGATCAAGTCGATCTCTACGCCGCGTTTTTTTAACTCCAAGCGGCCTATCTGTCTTTCGCGAAGTAGTTGACGAATCCGCTTGACTTCGAATGGCAACATTTCTTGGATCTCGAAGGAAGCTGCCAACCGGGACTGCAGTGGACAATCAGCCGTCAGATAAGCGGCAGCTGATGAAATTGCATGCAAGTTCTTTTCAGCGGCCAGTGCGCCGGTCAAACGGGCCGCCAGAATGGCCGGATCCGGCTCGACAACAAAACGTGCCATGTCAGATGCCACCGGAACAGGCAGGTCCCAAAGCCCGTGAAAGTGTTCCGCCTCTCCATCCGGTGTCAAGTGAGTGGCGGTACGGCTGCCCGGCTTGTCAGTCAGCTCGCCGAACCAGACAACCGATTGCTTGCATTCACGTGCATGACTAATCCATTCGATCTGAGCCTGTTCCAACCACGCATCCGGTACGACACTGGCAGGTGCCAACTTGATGGCACCGTTTCGATTGCGCTCTAACAATTTGGTAATCATGCCGTCGTTCGGTTGCTGCAACTGAACCTGTACCGTCCGCCCACCTTTGATCCTCCGATCCGGATCAAGATGCCAAGCCTGTACATCCGTGACGTCTGAGACGACAAGGTCCCTGCCCAGCACTTTTGTCGTTCCAGAACTCAGTCGGCTGCAATTCGTGGCAGCCAGCAGAGCGGTCACAGAACAACGTTCCACACCTTGTACCGACCGACCTTCCCCTAATGCCAGCAAATCGCCTCCGATACCGCAACATAGGTCCACTACCGAAATGGCTGAATGAAAACGAGCCGCTTTGTATTCTGCAACCGTTTGGCCCGTCGCCTGTTGCAAGCCTTTCCGGGTAAAAAACATTTGCTCAGCCGCCCTGAATTTGACGCGGGCGCGCTGCCGCAGTTGAACCTGGTCTAAAATGAGGTGGGTACGCCTCGCACTCAATTGTTTGCGCAGCCGTGATGTCAACGAAACCAGATTTTCATGCTGCTTCGCTACGTGTTGAAGCCACTTGGCAGCCTCGTCAGTGACGAGCCACCGGTAGTCATCCAGATCAGAAGAATTCACAATCTAATTGTACGCAGTCAGTCAACCACACTTCCAGGCCTCCTGGTCACACAAGGCTTCATTTCAACTGAAAGACTTCCGTGCTTTTTATCCCGATTCGGTTACCCTCTCACCAAACCTTTCCTCGCATCTGAAAAAATAGCTGAGCAGGCGTTCTACAAAATAATCCTTTGTTGGAAAACAAAATCCACGGACTGCAGGATCGTGTTCTGTGTGGTCGCTGGTTGTGAGGATCAGAAGTCCCTGTCCACATCAGCTTTGTCCCGACTGGAAAATCTGGTTACCAGTAAATTCAGATCAACCATTGAACTTGCTGCAGTCTCACCGATCTGCAGTCCACTGCACGTCACCCTATCGCGCCAGAGATTTTGACGGGGCTTCAGGTGATGCCTCTTGCGAAGTGAGTAGAAGATCGCATGATAGAAGCATGCATAGCTCGGCAAGGCATCTTGGAATATACCTTCATCTGGCACGTGCCAGCCAACAACGCAGGCAGCCCCTGGTCCGCGACCGCTTGTTGGTGCTTGCGGGTGCCCTGGCAGCCACACTGGACTTGAATCCTATCGCAGCTTATTGTCGACGAGAGATCCTCTCTCACAATCCACAACACCTTATCCGCCGTTGGCCCACTTTCGACGTAGCCCTGGGTGACGAAGATTTCCAGAGCCACCACAAGCAACTCAAGCGGCGCTATCCGAGTGAAAAAGCAGAACAGATGCTTGTGTCGCTTGGGATTCAAATGGCTAGGGAACGCGAAACGTACTTTTCTGACTACGAGTACGCAGCGGCAATTCTGGGCACCACGACAAAGATACTTGATGAGCAATTTGGTGAATCGGAATAATCGTTATTGTCACATCCACAACACTTTTCGTATTCCCCACAGTCACCACCTTTTCCCGCCATCAAGCAGCTTCTCGGCATACTTGTATTCGCTCTGACGACAAATCGCTTTGGGTAAAATACAAGTTCCACTGCATGACCTTCAAAGTCAACCTCGACGAAACGACGATTTTTCTCCAAGGTACTGCAGTGTTTTTAAATCCAACGGTGATCATGATGATTTTCCCCTTGCGACGCCTCTTCCTTCCCACCGCAATTGCCGCCGGTATCGGTGGTCCATTTGTGATGCAGCAAGGAGGACTGGAATCCATCAGCCAAAAAGTCGGCACGGTCTGGCACAGTGACACCACTCCCAGTGAACCGGATCCTTCGTCCGCGCTCGATGACACTCGCCGACTTGCCGCCCCATCCCACCTGGAAACAACGTCAAGCCATCCCATCACAGGACAGCCTGTTACGGAATTAAATGAAATTTTTCGATTCAACGTGACTCCGGAATGGGTCATGTTCCGGTGGCCCCGTGTCACAACGCAGTTGGCCGACCTTGAACTCAACGGGCTGCGCGTGCCTTTGGTCACAGGAACCAGCAAGTACGATTTGGCGGGATCGTTGACCTATTACTTCGACAAAAAACAACAACTGCAGAGAATCAGTTTTCGAGGGTTCACCGACGACGAAACCAAACTCGTCGAACTGGTCACTAAACGGTGCGGTTTAAGACCCGTGTCAACACTGGCAAGAGGACTCTACCTGGTCAAGTGGAGTGGAAAACCTCGAAGTGCGCTTCGCATTCGCACCGCTGCCATCGTCCGGGCCGATGCGCCCTACACACGTCTTGATGTGGAACTGGAACTCAATCGTCCCGGGCACGGGTACCGATTGAGCAAAGCGTTTGAACAGTCATTAGAAGAGGATCACGGTAAGAACATCTGGTAATTTCAAATCTCCCTACCGCTCAGTCCGGTCTTCCCTCATATTCAAACACGATTCATCCACTCAGAATGATCACCCGAATCCTGTTCCTTGAAATGCACGTCCCAAATACAGGATAAGGTTTGCAAAGGGATGGTCAACTTGGCGACAACGTGTAGAATCTGGTCGCTTAACAAAACTGAAATCGGCCGCGTCTTCAAAACAAACAACGCTTGGTCGGGCGATCCAACTGACTGGTCCCGCCTACGGGGGCACTACAAAAGACACCCGTTTCCAAGACACATTCCCCTGGTTGGGGCCCATTCTCCGACAAAGTTCCAGGCATGCGGCCATGATGACAACCGGTAGTGAACTAGATGTGGCCCCAGTTGCTCCGAGTGAACGCAAAACCGCGTTACAACTGATCTTTCAAGACTTGGAATCCACACGACGGGACTCCCTGGTTCAGGACTATCTCGTTCAGGCCACCCATGGAACGCTGTCTTTGGAGGGCCTTTTGCGGGTCAAGCATCAAGACGAAATAATCGGCGCCTCGTGGTGTCACCTCCTGCCCGGAAAAACAGCGGCGTTGTCGGCCCCCCAACTAAAACCCGGTGCCGCCGGAGATGCCACCGGTTTGCTCTTGGCAGAAATGGATCGCTACTCGGAAACAGCCGATGTGGAGATTGCCCAGTGCCTGGTTCCGACGGACAGTGAAGTGAACGCTGCCGCTCTATGTCGGGCAGGTTTTCGTCGCGTTTCGCTACTGATGCACATGACGAGCAGCCGGAAAAATTTCCCAGAAACTGCCGGTGTAACCTACCTAGAATACCAAAGCTGTGAACTCGACCAGATGCAGCGGATGGCCAACCTTGTGCAGTCCACGTATCAGCAGTCGCTCGATTGCGTGGACCTCAATGGCTCACGCAAGATGACCGCGGTTTTGGAAGGATATCGTCATACGGGCGTGTTTGATCCCGGACGTTGGCTGTTCCTGCGATTTCGGTCACAGGATGTCGGCTGCATGCTCCTGACAGACCACATGCGGGAAAACCAATGGGAATTAATGTACCTGGGCCTGATCCCTGAGGTCCGAGGGCACGGATGGGGACTTGAGGCAAGTCGTTATGCACAATGGCTGGTGAGTCAGACGGATCGCGATCAACTCGTTTTGTCGGTGGACGCCGCCAATTTTCCGGCAGTTAACACCTATTTATCAGCTGGTTTTTCAGTTTGTAACCGGCAATGGTTCTTTTTGAAGACGTATTCTTAGATGCGTGGCTTGCCAACAGCCAATGGAGCCTGGACGACTCGCTTTTGTCTTGGCCAACCTGAGAATTTCCCACAGAAAAGTTTTGTTGGCCGTCTTGGACCATCTGTTACATTGGCAACTAACATCTTTTCCACACTTCAGCCGTTGAGGAAAAAAAGATTTTTCAGACAGTCAGTTCCACTACGTGATTTTCAGGCGTTTTACATCACTTCATTGGACCACGAAAAAAAGTTTTCGCTCCACGCAGTGAGGTGGTTTGACAAACCAGCTAGCAGTCGTAAAATTGTGATCAACTTCCACCCAACCAGCTTACTGACGCCATGTCGTCGCGTCGGTCCAATTCGTCAGACCATCACCGACCCCCATTAACCGAAATCAATTCGGTTGCTTCGTGTGCGGTCGCGGTTTGCGCTGAATATTCGAGTACAGGATGTAATCGTGCACGATAAGGAGATCATGTCAACAATCCGTCTTGCCTTGTCCGAAAAAATTGGGCAGCAGAGGTTTGATCTCTGGTTCGGCAGGACGACCCGGCTGGAATTGAATACACAAGCCCTGACCGTGTTGGCAGCTGACCGTTTTTCGCTCGACTGGGTCCGCAACCATTTTCGTTCTGATTTGGAAGCGGTACTTACCGACATTCATCAGCAACAACGTCTGCCATGTCTGCCCTACGTCGAATTTCGTGTGGATCAGGCTCTTCGCAGATTACCAACGCAACCACAGAGCCCACTCGCTCGCCCTGATTCAAGATCTCGCTCCAATTCGGCACAACTCAGTCAGCAGCGCAAGTTTTCCCGTTTGGATCGATTTGTTGTTGGGCCAAGCAGTCGAATTGCATACTCGTCCTGCCTGACGACTGCAGAGAGCCCGGGAAGTGTGTCACCTCTGTTTCTGTTCGGACCGCATGGAGTAGGAAAAACCCACCTACTGGAGGGCCTTTGGAGTTCGCTTCGACGAACTGGACAAATGAAACGTCTGGTCTATCTGTCTGCCGAACAATTTACGGGGTACTTCCTCGAAGCCCTGCACGGAAGCGGATTACCGAACTTCCGGCGCAAGTATCGTGATGCCGATCTTCTCATTCTGGACGATGTGCAGTTCTTTTCTGGAAAAAAGGCAACCTTGATCGAGTTGCTGCATACTATGGATGCAGTTTTACGTGCGGGACGTCAGTTGGTCCTAGCTGCCGACCGCGCGCCCAACGACCTGCTGTCATTGGGTAGTGACATCGTGGGGCGGATGTCCGGAGGCTTGGTATGCCGAATCGATCTGCCGGACCATGCGTCTCGGCGAGAAATTGCCCGACAAATGGCGGCCGACTGCAAGTGCAACCTATCTGGAAGCGTTTTGGAGCACTTGGCTGCCAATTTTTCGGGAGATGCACGTCAAATTCGCGGCGCGATCAATCGGTTGCAGGCGTCCAGTCAGGCACTTGGTAAGGAAATCTCTCTTGCCTTCGCAAAGCAATGCCTGGAAGACGTCCTTCGTACCACGCACCGCATCGTGAAGATGGAAGAGATCGAAAAGACGGTCTGTGATGTGTTCGGGCTGGAACCTCGTACATTGCGCTCACAGCGAAAATCGAAGAGCGTTAGCCATCCTCGCATGTTGGCCATGTGGTTGGCCCGAAAGTACACGCGGGCTGCCCTCTCAGAGATCGGCTATTACTTTGGTGGACGCAGCCACAGCACGGTGGTTTCTGCTCAAAAACGGGTGGACACCTGGATCACCAAGGGCAAACCAATTGAACTTCTAGACCATTGCTGGACGATGGAAGATGCCTTGAGTAAGATCGAAAACCGCCTTCGTACAGGGTAGACCAGAAAATGTGGAAATGGCGGGTTCCTGACCTGCCCACACACACCTAATCCCCGGCACACTTTCGGCAACAGGGGTCTCGATCCCCATCAGAGACTGAATTCGAACATTGCTTCTGGCGGCAAACCTGGCGGGGGCAGCATAGTTGTCCGCAACACGTTCGTCTTGGGTGATAACCCAGCCTCCCCAGAAGGCGAACCCTTAAGTACCAATGCCAGGACCAATGGCGACACCAGCGGGGATGTTTTGAACAGTCACAGGACGCAAGGACCTCATTCAAAAAGTGGTCGTCACATGCTTTTCGCGAACAAACACCTGTGGCATAGCAGTCATCGTGTCGTTGGCAGGCGGCCCGGAAATCAGCACCGGCGAATGATTGTGGAACAAAGGCGTTGTTAAGAAATCCAGGTCCACATGGACGATATGGCCTCGGATTGCAACAGCCGCCGATAGAACAGGCTGCTAGTAGTGCCAGCATCCACTTTGCCAACATGATCGAGTTGCCAGATTTTGATGATTGACGGAAATAGGTAACCCTGTTCTCATCGTCCAGTGTTGATCGAGGCAGTTAATAATTCTGTCACAGAATTTGCGAGACTTCGCGGAGTTCCTGACTATCGCTCGTACCCGTCTGACACGCGTCACGAAGTTGGCTACTTTCCAGGTCTAATTGACACTTGCGCCCTTCTGGTTTAAATCGAAGTAAGCAGATTTCCTGCCTTCGAATTGATTTTGGAACGTGCAGTTGCTGAGGGATTGCGACCACTGCTTACAACGGAGTTGACAATCATGGGAGTTCTCGATCGATTTCGCCTTGATGGCAAACGACTGTTCATTACAGGTGGGAGCCGAGGTCTCGGTCGCGAGATGGTCCTGGCCATCGCCGAAGCAGGAGCAGATGTTGTCCTGACCGGCAGAGAAACCAAAAGCCTTGATACCACCGCCGAGGAAATTCGCCGGTTGGGGCGCCGGGCAGACACCGTGCAGGTGGACATGAGCAACATGTCCGCATGCGAATCAGCCTGCCAGCAGGCACTTCAACGCTTTGGACCCATCCACATTCTGATCAATAACGTTGGAGGTCGTCGCGAAAATATCCCCACTCAGGACATGCCACTGGCCAAGTGGCGCGAACTGATGGACCTGAATTTGACCATGTACCAAGCTGCTGGGTGGCGCCATGATCGAACGGGGTCAGGGTGGCAGGATCATCAACGTCGCTTCGACCAATGCCTTTGTTGTAGGGCAGAAAATCGCGGGTCGACATTATGAAACCGCCAAGGCAGCAGTGGTCCAATTCACTCGCGCTACGGCTGTCGACTGGGCACCGGAACGTATCACCGCCAACGCCATCTACCCTGGTATGTTCATGACCGAAGCCAATCAACGCTGGTCCAGAATTCATCCGGAGGTCGTCGAGCACTACCGTTCTCAGGTTCCGCTAGGTGATTTCGGACATCCCGAGGACCTGGGTGCGCTGGCTGTCTTCCTGGCAAGTGACGCAGCGCGTTACATGACGGGAGCCTCACTCGTTATCGATGGTGGTTTCACACTCTGCTGAGTCGCGTGGAACAAATACACAAAACTGGTCATCTCGTGCCTACGTTACCACAGATTTTCGCCTGTCGTTCTCGGGTGCTTACCTCCGTTCGCTGACACATGAAGAGTAGGTTAGAATATAAAAAGCTGGCACAAGCGTTCAACCCACGTGTTGCTGCCCCATTCCCCATTTGCAGATCCAGCGACTGGACCACTACCGTTTTTTTAAGCACGAACTCTCAGCAAGATCCTTTTCCGAAAATCAAGTAAATCGATGTTGACCCGCCTGAAAGCCTTGCGTTTGCTCTCCGAATGCGTCGGCGACGAGATCTGGTCCGCCGAACTCTGCCAAGAAAAAGGCATCCCCGAGGCATGGGTCGAAGAACTTGCGGACTGTTTCGAATCGGGATATAAGTCTGATCGACAAACCATCTATCACGACAGCCAGATGGTCAACCAATACCAAGGCGTGCGCGATGTCGACCTGGCATGTGAGCTGGCAGAGTATTTAGGTGTCCACTCGGACCAGGTATCGAGTCGCGCACTAGGAATGCGATCCAAGGTACGAGCCTTGAAGGAGGCTGTAGAAGAACTCTAGTCCTCGGCCAGTTCCGCCATCGCTTCTTCAGGAAGGTTGAAATTCGCGGCAACGCTCTGGACGTCGTCATGGTCATCCAAAGCTTCCATGAGCTTGATCACCTTGCGTCCCGCGTTGACATCAAGGTCGACACTGGAGTTCGGAATCCTGGTAACCTGTTTCACGCTTGTTTCGATGGAAGCTTGTTCGAGCGCTTCACACACATCCGAATAAACATCTACCTCGCAGGTGACTACAAAATTCTCGCCTTCAGACCGTATATCATCCGCTCCCGTTTCCAATGCCAACTCCATCAACGTATCCTCGTCGGTCTTGTCATTCGGTATCAGAATAAGTCCTTTGCGGTCGAACAGATAAGCCACGCAGCCCGTCGCCCCCAATTTTCCACCATGAACTTCAAACAGTTTCCGGACTTCCGAGGCGGTTCGATTTCGATTGTCGGTCATGATTTCACACATTATTGCCACACCACCGGGAGCGTAACCCTCATAGATCACTTCGTCGACTTGCCCACCTGCAAGCTCACCCGTTCCTTTCTTGATAGCTCGGTCAATATTATCTTTGGGCATGCGGGCCGCACGGGCGTCGGCCAACGGTACACGAAGACGAGGATTCATGTCGGGATCCCCACCACCTGTTCTGGCAGCCAGGATGATCGCTTTTGAAATCTTACTCCACACCTTGCCGCGCTTATTGTCAATGAGCGCTTTCTTGTGTTTGATACCAGCCCAATGGGAATGCCCTGCCATGTGTCACTCTCGCCTAAAGGTGTCAAAATTCAAGGAATAAACCCTCCGTGAGAAAATCGCAATCGGCCTCTGCAAGAGGATGATCACCTGCTCAGTTCGCCAGGGAGTTAGTCTGGCAGTTTTTGCCTTATCTTGGCATCTGTCTTTTCCAGTTGTTCCTGGTCGTCTACTTTTTCAAAAGCCTGTAACGCTCGTCGCCAGACCTGCCGGGCTTCCTCATATCGAAGCAACTTCCAGTATACATCGCCCAGGTGGTCCAGGATGACCCCATCGGGATTCTCCCGATCCGAGGCTTTTTCCAGGTATCCAACGGCTCGGACATAGTCGCCCAAACGGAACAACACCCACCCCAGACTATCCAGATAGGCCTCATTTTCCGGCTCGACCTCAACTGCTTTCGTGACCATTTCCAAGGAACGTTCTAATCGTTTACCACGATCTGCGTACAAGAACCCGAGGTCATTCAAGGCTCCAGTGTCCCCTGGAAACTCATCAAGGATCTGTTCCAACCATTCCTCAGCTTCATCCAGATCTTTTCGCATGACACAGACATTCGACAGGATAAATCTCGCATCCCGCAGAGCCGTTCGTCCACCTCGAATCGTGTGATCGTCGTCGAAGTCGCGAAGAAGTTCCCCGTACTTGGCATAGGCATCCGAGTACCTTGCGGCATGATACAGGATCCAGGGTTCCCGACTTCGATACTGAGGCGAGGTCGGACGAATTCGAGCGGCTTGTCGGGCAGCCTCCAGAGCCTGATCGGTCTGACCTGCCAGTTCGAGCGCTCCAGCCAGGAAATAATAAACGTAAGCATTTTCCTCAGTCACAATACTTCGATCTAACCCCTCTTGAATCACCCGTGCCGCTTGCGCGGGACGTTCCGCAAAGAATAGCTCCGTTCCCCAGACCAAGACCATTTCTTCGGGAGGACTTGTCGCCGCTGCAAGTGCCTGAGCGTATAGACGATCAGCCGCTTCGTGATTTCCTGCACGCAGCGTCAGAAAGGCCACTGACAGTGCCGCACCAGGAATCTCCTTCCGGTCGACCGCATCCAACTCTTCACAAATTTCTATCCAACGTTTGACGAGGTCTTTGTCCGCAGAAATCGATTCCTGCAGTTCTTTGGAAATCTCAAGCGTACCGGTCTTGACCACAATCTGTCCCAAAACTTCGAGTAGCTCGGACTCACGTTTTTGAGCAAATAAAACCTCCACCAAACCGTGGTATCCGCGCAGACTCGGTTCTCTTGTGACTGCCATCGAAAAAATACGATAGGCCTCGTCCCACTGCTTCGACTGTAAGTACTGTCGACCCAGAAAGTAGCTCAGATCCTGGTTCGATGAGTCTTCTTGATAGAGTGTTTCCAGCCGTGTAATAAGTTCTTTTTGCGCGCTTTCTAGATTTTGTTCGAGCCCTTGAAGTAGTTTGCTCAACAACGTGTAAGGGCCTGTTCCCTCCGGACTCGTTTTCGCGTTCAGAAAAATCTGCAGGGATTCCAGTGCCTGTCGCGGTTTGCCCCGACGGGCTTCGACATCGGCCAGTCGATAGGCAAGAAGGGCATCATTTGGTTTCGCGGAATTCGCAGCACGAAACATTGCTTCCGCTTTATCATACTGCTCCGCCTCGAGAAGAACTTCGGCCATCAATGCGTAAGTCACTTCGGCCCTCCCGAGTACCAGCTGCCGCATCTGCTGATCCAACTTGTAACGCTTTGGATTCTCCAGCGCATCACGAACAACTTTGAAGGATTCGGCGGCCTTTTGATGCTGCTGCGTCAAGTAATAGAGTCGTCCTTTTTCAAGGTGTATGAGAACTGTTCCCGCATCGGGCTTCCGCTTCGTATCGAATGTCGCAGACCTTTCATACAGTTTAATGGCACCCGAAAAATCAAGTTGTTCGGTAAGCATCCTTGCCAGTTGCCGCAAAAGGGCTGGATCTTGATCACGGGTATCTGTATCTAGCAGGGCATAACGTGCGGCTTCCTCTTCGCGGTGGAGAGCCAACTGAAGCTGCACAATGTCCGCCATCACCGAAACAGAATGCGGATCGTCTCGATGCGCTCTTTGATAGGCTTTCAAAGCCAATTTGAATTGCCTCCGCTGCAAAAACAACCTGCCCATGGCAACCTGAGCGGCGGCCAACACACGATCCTCGTCCGACTCCGTGCGCACCCTGATAGAATCGATCGGTTCAGGAATGTCGTCAATCGTACTATTCAAGTCATGGTTCGCACCGGCATCGCAGGGCATCCCGTACAGCAACAACAGAGAAACAATTAGCCACGGAGATAAGACACGGCACAGCAATGGAGACTCCTTGTTCTGCAGTGGCGATTCCCGCCGGTAGCGAGCCGCCATCACTTGGGCTTGCGTTTGGAGATCCGGCGAGATGTTGTTTTCTTTTCTGCGGACTGGGGAGAAGTTTTCTTGGCGGTCGCTTTCTTGGCGGTCGCTTTCTTGGCGGTCGCTTTCTTGACGGTCGCTTTCTTGACGGTCGCTTTTTTCGTGGTCGCTTTCTTGGTGGTCGCTTTCTTGGTGGTCGCTTTTTTGGTGGTCGCTTTTTTGGTGGTCGCTTTTTTGGTGGTCGCTTTTTTCGTGGTCGCTTTTTTCGTGGTCGCTTTCTTGGCGGTCGCTTTCTTGGTGGTCGCTTTCTTGGTGGTCGCTTTCTTGGTGGTCGCTTTCTTGACGGTCGCTTTCTTGGTGGTCGCTTTCTTCTCCACAGCCTTTTTACCAGCCTTCTTGCTTGGGGTTGACGCTTTCTTTTGGGTTTTATCTTTTACTGGCAACTTGACTTCCTTCTTCTTGGTTTTTCGTTTCGGCAGACGTTCTTTCGCCGCCGGATCAATCTCGAGCAAGATGGCGCGCACAGCTGGAGCGCGAGGGGCTTTGAACACATCCGCGCCTAACTGGTGAAGAAGAGAGGAAAATTCAGACCCATTCTTCTTGGAAATCGTTCGTTCCAAGCCGGGTGAAGTGCCCTGCTTTGCTTCGGCTGCCGTGATCGCCCCCACGATATACAAAGCCTGCAAGACTCCGGCGTCTTTCGGAATGGAATGCCCGGCCAAACCTTGTTGCGTAACGTACGAAACTACAAAAGGTGTTGCCTGATACTTTTCCAGTAATTTAACCGCCTTACCGATGTTCTGTTTTCGCATCGAATCAATATCGAAGGAGTAGCAGGATTCAAAAACGTTTTGAAGGACTTGCCTTAAACGCATCGCCGCCGCGCTTGGATCCGGTAAACCCCTCATTAACTCGCTCAGTTCGCCGACGGTCGTCACGCGAATTTCATTCAGGTCAAAATACGTCTGCATGACCTTGGAATACGCCTCATCCGCGTGATCGTACTGAGCATTCTCCAGACAACACGCGTAAAGCGCGTGCTGTAAAACGGACCAGTCCACTGGAGGAACAACAGGTTTGTAATGTTTCTTCAAAATCCTGTCGATTTTGTCATAAATCGCTGCGCGATTGGAGATAGCCATGGGGGCCTTTCACGGATAATACCACATCAAGAGAAAGAAATCACAGTCGTTAAAAAGGTGTCATAACATGAAATCACTGGAGAGGACACAGATGGCCCAGCAGTTTAACACTAGTGGTAAATTGGTGTTCTGGAACAAGCAGCCCGTGACATCCACCGCTTGATTTCCAGAGGCGGCAGAGAAAATCTGAAGCTCGAAATTCCGGGGAAAATATTGTGGTACACTGCATTCCACGGGCGATGCCATCATCACTTCGCCAAAACCTCCATCGGGAGCCGGGCAGCTAATTATCTCCTTGAAGTTCTTCACTATCGTCGGAACAGTCTTGTTCCCTTGCCTGCGCCAATTCGTCCAGAATTCGCGTAATCTCAAGCGACTTCTTCACTCCCAAATCAAGTTCAAATCTCAGTTTCGGTGTATAGCGAGTTTCAATCCTGTTCCCCACTTTTTGTTGCAGATATCCCGCTGCGCTGCGCAAGCCATGCAAACTCAATCGTTGTTGATTTTCATCTCCCCGGATTGAGACGTGGACTTTTGCCTCACGTAGATCAGGAGTCACTTCGACAAAGGTTACCGTGACACCTGAAATTCTTGGATCTTGCAGATCCGTGAGAATTGCCATGCTGACTACCTCACGAACAGCTTCTGCAACTTTTAAGACTCGCCGCGACGTCATCAAAAATCCATGCTTCGCAAAAGAATTACAACATTGTGATTGAATGTCAACACGACTGCATGACGGCGATGTTCAGAAAGACAACGTCACACGTTCATGTAAAATGAAACCCGCCTCATGCTGACAAAGTGCCGATTCTCACGGCGGCCTCCTTGGCCAACGCCAACCAAAAAGCGTTTTTAAACTTCGACCAGATCCAAAGGCTCCGATTCGCGATGAGTCCCCCAGCCTTCGGACTTTGTCGGGCAACTCTAAACGAGCACTTCAATCATCTAGCGAAACTCAACATCTCACACGCCCGATCGGGCTACCCGAGCAAAACAGTTCGAGAAATCAAGTTCCCCTATAGCTGCTAAACACTTTCCAGAGTGCGTGCCACTTCTTCAATCTTGTAGGCTTCGAACACATCTCCTTCTTTGACGTCGTTGAATCCTGACAGTCTGATTCCACATTCGTATCCTTCACGGACTTCTTTGACATCATCTTTATCACGTCGCAAAGAATCGAGAGCATAGTCTCCAATACCCCGACCATCCCGATTAACGCGGATACGGCAACCCCGTTCAATTGTTCCCTTCACAATGTGGCAACCAGCGATCTTACCCATACGACTAACGCTGAACACCTGCTTGACAAGTACGCGTCCCAATTCCAGGACGCGCTTTTCGGGCTTGAGCTTGCCCTCCAGCAACGCCTTGATGTCATCAGTGACCTTGTAGATCACGTCATAGCGACGTATCTCGACTCCTCGTTCATCTGCCAACGCCCGGGCCGCTTCATCAGGTATCACATTAAATCCTACGATCACAGCCTGCGACGCATGCGCCAGCGTAACATCCGCAAACGTGATTCCACCCACTGAAGTTTGCAACAATTTGACTTTGACCTCCGGGTGATCCAGTTTATCCAATTCCTTCTGGATCGCTTCAATCGACCCTTGCACATCGGCCCGCAAAATCAGGTTCAAGTTAACAGTTTCACCCAAGTCACCGAGCCGACCTTCCTGCAAACGCGTCTGAAAGTCGTCGAACGAAATGTGAGCTATTTGACCAGCCAGCGTCTGCTCTCTTGCACGAACTTCGCGCTGGTCAGCAATGTCACGAGCCCGCACAATGTCGTCCAGTACATAGAAGGCTTCTCCCGCCTCAGGGGCCCGGTTGAGACCGGTGATATTTACCGGTGTGGAAGGAGACGCCGCTTTCAGTTTTTGGCGTGGATGCAACGTGTCATACATCGCTTTAACACGTCCATGGGAAGCGCCGCAGACGACAATGTCACCCACACGGAGCGTACCCGTCTTCACCATCAACTTGGCGACCACCCCTCGTCCAGCCTCTTGTTGTGCTTCCAGACAGACCCCCTGGCCTGGTCGCTGGGGATTGGCTTTATATTCATGTAAGTCGGCCGTCAGCAGTAAGGTTTCAAGTAAGTTGTCAACTCCTTCACCCGTTGTGGCACTAGTCCTGACCACTTCAATGTCTCCACCCCACTCAGCAGGCAGCAGTTCCTTGGCAGCCAAGGTCTGCAGGGCTCTATTTTCGTCCACCCCAGGCAAATCAATCTTGTTCAGCGCAACAACGATAGGCACGCCAGCAGCGCGAGCGTGGCTAGTCGCTTCTTCGGTCTGAGGCATAACACCGTCATCCGCAGCTACCACCAACACGGCAATATCCGTGACATTAGCCCCACGGGCTCTCATTTCCGTGAAGGCTGCATGGCCCGGAGTATCGACAAAGGCGATCTGTCGCCCTTCCTTTTCGATAGCATAAGCTCGTATGTGTTGAGTGATCCCACCTGCTTCGCCATCGGCAATGCTCGTTCCGATAATAGAATCGAGCAACGATGTCTTGCCATGATCAACGTGCCCCAGAAAAGTTACAATTGGCGGTCGTGGTACCACATCGGCGGGGTCGTCGGCGTAGGACTCGAAGTCACGAAGCAACACATCTTCCAGGGAAGTCTCCCGTTTGAACTCCACCTCTTCAACACCAAGTTCAGCGGCCAGCAATTCGGCAGTCTCCGCATCGAGCTGCATGTTGATCGTGGCCATGGTGCCCATCCCCAGTAAAGCACCCTGGATATCCCTGGTGGAAATGCCCGATGTCTCAGAAAAACTACGGACCGTACAGGGCAGCACCAAGGTGATCTTGTCTTTTCGTGGGGCGGCCGTATTGGTCGAATGCCGTTTCGGTCGAGAGCCGCGTCGCAAGCGCGGTGTCGAGTCGTATTCCCCGGGGGCTGACAATCCACCTGGTTTCCGTGTCTTCCGACCTTGCTGGCGGGCTACCCGCGACCCGGCCATACCGGCGAGTCCCCGCTTTCCTGTGGACTGATCTTTCCCCCCCGCAGGCTTGTCCACTTTGCCCCGCTTTCGCGTTACGGGTGAACCTTCGCTCTTCCCGGATATATATTCCGTGGGCTTCGGTGTGCTTTCGGCAGTCCCTTTACTGCGGCGCTTGTCTGGTTTCGTGAACTGTTCCAGGGGTGCCCGGGACCCTTCCTTCGCACCCAGGATGGCGTCAGGCGGCAATCTCAAATCGGGCTTTTGAGGAGCGGGCTCTTGCGATACTGGAACCGAGGGCTCTTTCGCGCTGGGCATCGCAGCCAGTTTAATGACAGGCCCTTTCTTGACGGCGGGCTTGACAACGTCACTTTTCTTGACTTCCGTCCCGGAAGACGTTGTGCCGCTATCGCTCGTCTCGAGCTTATCTGTCGCAGCACCTCCTGGCCCAATGTAGTCGTCTCGAGTAAATCCACGCTTCACCCGAACGTCTTCTACCGAGGGCTCCACAGCCTTCGTCTCGGCCGTCTTGGCAGTGGATTTGGCACCACCCTTTAAATAAGCCTTTAGCTTCTCGACTTCATCATCTGACAAACTCGCTAGCGCAGAACCCTTTCCAGTGACACCTGCTTTAGTACAGACATCAACTAGTTCTTTGCTGTCGAAACCCAACTCTTTGGCAAGCGAGTAAATCCGTGGCACGTGTGCCTTTCCTTTCAGAGAGCCGCTGCTTGTAGTTCCTTCATGAACGACTGCGCGGCGAGGAGTCTCAAAATGCTACATGCCGTTTTCTCCTGTGCAAGCGGCAAGCCCAATATACCCTTTTAAATTCTTGACACATCTGTTCTACAAGGAAAATTCCCCACATGTGTCCTCTTCGCCCGCAGTCTTTCGTCCATCTGTCCACTTCAAACGACAGGCTCGTTGTCACAAAACAGCGGACGATGCCGATCAACCCCGCGCTAACATCTTATATTAAAATAAGTTACAGTCGCCCCGCAAGCAACTCCACGGGGGGGGACTCCAAAACAAAATCCCCGCTTATTAAACTGGCTTTCAGGACTTTTCACCAAGAAATACGTCCTTGATGTTCATCCTCAATGGGCTAACCGACCGCAGAATCACCTTTCTTTTCCGACTCGGAATCCAAGTCACCAGATTCCACGACAACCGCCGCCGAAGTGTCATCGCCGGTTGCCACGTCCGATTCCGTCGAGCTCTCCAGCGGAGTTTCTGATCCGTCGGCTTGAGTCGTCGAGTCGGATTCTGGTTCACTTGCCGCTTCCGAAGACGGTGTCTGCTCAACCGCCTCCTCAGTGGTCTGCTCAACCGCCTCCTCAGTGGTCTGCTCAACCGCCTCCTCAGTGGTCTGCTCAACCGCCTCCTCAGTGGTCTGCTCAACCGCCTCCTCAGTGGTCTGTTCGGCTGCCTCCTCAGTGGTCTGTTCGGCTGCCTCCTCAGTGGTCTGTTCGGCTGCCTCCTCAGTGGTCTGTTCGGCTGCCTCCTCAGTGGTCT
>Ga0310121_10001708_pt1 | contig 21843 bp, 16 predicted proteins | sample CB27_Tmax_986_MG_FD_203504 | JGI IMG/M metagenome (GOLD analysis project Ga0310121, IMG submission 203504) | Marine microbial communities from Western Arctic Ocean, Canada - CB27_Tmax_986 | ecosystem: Environmental > Aquatic > Marine > Oceanic | place: Canada: Western Arctic Ocean | collected...
ATTCGCTCGGTGACCGTCGTCTTGCCAGCATCGATATGAGCAATGATGCCAATGTTTCGAAGCGTGGTTGATTTACGAGCCATGGGACAACAGAGTGGCGGGTGGCTGGGGGGTTATTGGATATTGGATATTGGTTAGTGGCTAGTGGCTTGTCGGAATATGGAGAATGGATGATGGATTACGCATTGAGACAGGCCCTGATCAAGTTGAAAACGCGTATGACAAAACAATTCGCCGAACCGCTGACATATGTCGATCTACATTAGCTCGCGGACACCCTGTCCATAATCCATAATCCGTGAATCAACGAACACCTAGCGCATAGAAAACGCCGTCCGACCTGAACGGTCACACGGCGTCTCCGTAATACTCAACTACCAAGCAAAATGCGCGAACGCCTTATTGGCCTCTGCCATGCGGTGCACATTTTCGCGGCGCGTCATCGCAGCGCCCTCTTTGTTGTACGCGGCGGATAACTCATCCGCTAAGACAAGATGCTTGGGACGTCCTTTCTTTTCGCGCAGTGCAATCAGCAGCCAGCGGATCGCCAAAGACTGTTGGCGAAGGCGATTGACTTGCATCGGCACCTGGTAGGCAGCTCCACCAACGCGTTTACTGCGGACTTCGATCTGCGGTTTGATGTTCTCAAGTGCCTGGGTGAACACATCAATCGGTTCTTGGTCTTTGATCTTTTTGCCAACCTCATCCAACGCGCTGTAGAACAGTCGTTGTGCGGTTGTTTTTTTGCCATCCCACATCAGGGAATTGATGAATTTACTTGCCAATAGCGAGTCGTATTTCGGATCGCCTTTGAGCTGCGTTCGGCTGGCAGTGATACGTCCCATAATTCTTTCCAAATCCTAAGTTAAGGCTTCTTCGCCCCGTAACGACTGCGCGACTGCCGGCGACCGTCGACGCCAAGTGAATCCAACGCGCCACGCACGACTTGATATCGAACACCGGGCAGATCGCGGACACGACCACCGCGTACTAACACGATCGAGTGCTCCTGCAGACTATGCCCCTCGCCCGGAATGTAAACCGTCACTTCCTTGCCATTGGATAGTCGCACACGGGTGATCTTGCGCAAAGCCGAATTTGGCTTTTTCGGCGTCATCGTGCGAACTTGTAAGCAAACGCCACGTTTCTGCGGACAGCGATCCAGCACGGGAGCCTTACTTTTGGAGCGCTTGCTCTGGCGATTTCGGCGGACCAATTGGTTAATCGTTGGCATACTAAGTTATCCGGGCCAGTGTTGTCAGGTGTCGGCGTTGGCTCCCTGCCGACCCTGCTCGGCTGTGGGAAGCCCCCCAGAATAACGAATTAGCTGTTGCTGTCAAGCCAAGCAGGTGCTGGACTTGCCTGAAACATTCTCACCGGCCACCCTATCGGATTAGTCCGATTCATCTGAGTCTGGGACATCCTTGCCGAGCAACTCATCGAGGCTGCTGGGAAGCCCGCCATCACTTGAATTAGGACGGGAATCCAACGGGGGCAGGTCCGGAACACCCGCTGAATTGGGTATATCCAAACTGCCCAGGTCGACTGTCGCCGGAGGGGTGTTTGGTTCCGCCATCAGTGCTTCGAGCGAGCTGGCCGCGGGAACCGCCTCGTCTGGCGAACCGCCGGTACCGCTTCCATTGCCATCTCCGCTGGCCGATTCCAGCAGCGGAAAGCTCGAAACCAAGGTTCGCTCTTTTTGAGCCGCCAAGGCTTCCAATGCTTCGGGACGAATACGAACCTCGGACTCCTGAAAATCCCGGAAACCGGTTCCAGCGGGAATCAGGTGACCGAGAATCACGTTCTCTTTGAGGCCCACCAGATTGTCTATTTTCCCGGCCAAAGCGGCCTCGGTGAGCACCTTGGTCGTCTCTTGGAAACTGGCTGCCGATATAAAACTGGAGCTTTGCACCGCTGCTTTGGTAATCCCCAGCAGCTGGGTGCTCGCCGTGGCCGCACGCGGTCGTTTGCCACTGGCAATTTCCCCACCGAGCGCCTCGATCTGACTGTTGACCTGTTCCAGCGTATCCTTGGGCACGATCGTCCCCAGCTCAAAATCGCTGTCTCCTTTCTCCGCGATCCTAAAGCATTTGGCCAGATCTTCGTTCGCTTTTCGGAAATCAAACTTGTCCATGATGCTCCCTGGCAACAGGTTGGTGTCGCCGGGCGATTCGATTTGAACCTTGCGCAACATCCGGGCAATGATGATTTCAATGTGTTTGTCATTGATATCAACGCGCTGGCTCCGATAGACCCCTTGAACCTCGTGGACCAGATACTGCTGCACCGCTTCTTCGCCGGAGATCCTCAAGATATCGTGTGGGACCAGCGGACCATCGATTAACGCTTGGCCAGCCCTAACATGATCACTCGCATGAACCATGAACCGTTTTCCGAGGGGGACGAGGTGTTCCCGTTCGATACCGCTTTCGCTCTTAACGACGATAGTTCGCTTGCCGCGACGCTTTTCGCCGAGAATTTCCACGATCCCGTCGACCTCGGCCATCACCGCGGGTTCCTTCGGTTTGCGGGCCTCAAAAATCTCCGTGACACGAGGTAGACCACCGGTGATGTCCTTTACCCCGGAAGCCTCACGCGGCGTCTTGGCAACCACCTTGCCTGCTGTAACCGTCGCTCCTTCTTCCGCCTCGATGTACGCTCGCTCGGGGAGGTAGTAGACATCCAATGGTTTTCCATCGTCGTCCTCCAACACGATCTGCGGGTGCAAATCACCTCGGTGATCGATGATGATACGACGGATGTTACCACCCGCGTCTTTTTCTTTTCGAACGGTATCCCCTTCGACCACGTCTTCGTAGCGAATTTTTCCAGAGACTTCCGCCAGGATCGGGATGTTGTGCGGGTCCCATTGGCAAAGGACGGCTCCAGCCTTCACCTCCTGATTCTCTTCGACCATGAGGACGGCACCGGTCGGCACTTCATACTTCTCCAGCTCACGACCTCTGGCATCTAATAGGAGGATTTCGCTATTACGGGTGAGCACCACACTCTGACCTTCCTCGTTGGATACCGATCGCATTCGAGTAAACTTAACGATCCCCCCCTTCTTCGCCTTGGTCTCGCTCTCTTCGATGTCGGTACCTGCCACACCGCCGATGTGAAACGTACGCATTGTCAATTGAGTGCCCGGCTCGCCGATGCTCTGAGCAGCGATGATACCGACGGCCATTCCTTCTTCGACCATGTTTCCGGTCGCGAGGTCCATGCCGTAGCAGAGACGGCAAATCCCCAAAGAGGCCTCGCAAGTCATGCCGCTACGTACCTGAATTCGCTCCAAACCCATTTCTTCGATGTCTTTGGCGATTTCAAGTGTGATGAGTTCATTCTCGCGAACAACAATCTGGTCGGTCACGGGATTCACGATGTTTTGGCGGCTAACACGACCTTTGACCGCCTCGGACAACTTCACCTCAACCTTTTCGCCACGATAGATGACTCCCTTGGTGATACCTTGCGTCGTGCCGCAATCCTCCATGGTGATCACCACGTTTTGCGCCACGTCGGCCAGCTTTCGAGTGAGATATCCCGAGTCGGCCGTCTTGAGCGCCGTATCGGCCAAACCCTTTCTGGCACCGTGCGTCGAGCTAAAGTATTCGAGGACCGTCAATCCTTCACGGAAGTTGGCCTTAATCGGCGTCTCAATGATCTGACCCGACGGTTTGGCCATCAAACCGCGCATACCTGCCAACTGTCGAATCTGCTCAACACCACCACGAGCACCGGAGTGGGCCATCAAGAAAACAGGATTGATATAACCGGTCCCACCACGGTCGTCGTTTTCGATCGCGGTCATCATTTCCGCGGTAATCTGCTCGCGGGCATGCGTCCAGGCATCGATGCATTGGTTGTAACGTTCCAGCTCCGTGATCACACCACGTTCATAGAGCTTACGGTATTTAAGCACGGTCTTTTCTGCCTCACCGATGATCACCGTCTTGGTCTCGGGAGTCACTAGATCATCCGTTGCGAAGGACAAACCGCTACGCGTACTTTCGCGGAAGCCCAGTTTGTTCATATCGTCGAGCAACTTGATCGTATCTCGACGACCCAAACGCTCGTAACAGTCGGAAATCACGCCAGCCAGATCGCCGGATCGCATGGCGCTATTGTAATAGTCCATTCCCTTGGGGAGCATCATGTTGAACAAGACGCGCCCGAACGTCGTATCGATCAATTCACCCAGCTTGCCAGTACCATCTTCCAACTTGAGGCCGCGTGTCTTCTCTAGCTTGACCCTGATTAACGCGTGACGGTCGATGACACCGAGCGAGTGTGCCAACTCGGTCTCCTCCAAATTGGCAAAGATCATGCCCTCACCCTTACGGCCGGGCAAGGACATCGTGGTGTAATAGCAACCCATTACAATGTCTTGCGACGGGCTCATCATCGGTTTGCCATTGGCCGGACCGAAGATGTTGTTGGTCGACATCATCAAAGTATGGGCCTCGACTTGGGCTTCGATCGACAATGGCAGATGGACCGCCATTTGGTCGCCGTCGAAGTCGGCATTAAAGCCTTTGCAGACGAGTGGATGCAGGTGAATCGCGTTACCTTCCACCAATACCGGCTCGAAAGCCATAATTCCCATCCGATGGAGAGTTGGAGCCCGGTTGAGCAACACGGGGTGATTGGTGATCACCGCCTCCAGGATATCCCACACCTCTTCGTCTTTGCGCTCGAGCATTTTCTTGGCACTTTTGATCGTATCAGCGTGCCCCAGTTCCTTGAGCTTGCGAATAATAAAAGGTTGGTACAGCTCCAACGCGATCTTCTTGGGCAAACCGCATTGGTGCAGCTTCAACGAAGGTCCGACCACGATCACGCTCCGGGCCGAATAATCAACTCGCTTGCCCAACAGGTTTTCGCGAAACCGTCCCTGTTTTCCTTTGATCATATCGGTAAGTGACTTGAGCGGACGATTGCTGCTGCCGAGAACGGGTCGCTTGCAACGATTGTTGTCGAACAGCGCATCCACAGACTGCTGCAGCATTCGCTTTTCATTGCGAATGATCACTTCAGGAGCATTGAGGTCAACCAACTTTCGTAGCCGGTTGTTGCGGTTAATAATCCGGCGATAGAGGTCGTTCAGGTCGCTGGTGGCAAAATTACCCGAATCTAGTAGGACCAAGGGACGGAGGTCGGGCGGGATCACTGGAATCACGTCCAGCACCATCCATTCAGGTTTGTTATCGCTATCACGGATAGCCTCGACAATCTTCAGGCGATTGGTGAGGTCCTTCTTCTTTTGTTTCGAGTTGGTCTCGTCCAGTTCTACCCGCAGATCATCGGACAGATTCACGAGATCATAACTCATCAGCAATTTGCGAATCGCCTCGGCGCCCATTTCCACTTCAAAGGATCCGGGACCCCATTGCTCTCGGGCGGCGCGGTATTCCTCTTCAGTCAGGAGCTGTTGCTTTTCGAGATCAGTCGAGCCAGGATCGACGACGACATGATCCTGGAAGTAGATCACCTTTTCCAAATTGGACGTCTTCATGCTCAGCAGATTTCCAAGTCGGCTGGGCATTGCTTTGAAGAACCAAATGTGAACCACTGGTGCTGCCAACTCGATATGGCCCATGCGCTTACGACGCACCCGACTGTGGGTGACCTTGACGCCGCAGCGGTCGCAGATCATCCCCTTGTACTTCATTCCACGATACTTACCGCATGCGCATTCCCAGTCCTTTTCCGGGCCGAAGATTCGCTCGCAGAAGAGGCCATCTTTCTCGGGACGGTACGTACGGTAATTGATCGTCTCTGGCTTTTTTACTTCACCAAAGGACCAACTACGAATGTCGTGCGGACGTGCCAGACTGATTCGCACAGAGGCGTAATCGTTAATTCGATCATATGCGCTTTCGCCAATCGTCATCTGCTCGTGCTCCTGTTAAATCCCCAAATCTGAAATTAAACCCGTCGTTTTTCCAGCTGCATGTTCAGAGCCAGTCCACGAATCTCGTTAGTCAGCACATCAAAACTGGCGGGCGTGCCGGCCTCGAGGGTATTTTCGCCTTTGACCATAGATTCATAGATTTTCGTACGCCCTTCAACATCGTCGCTCTTCACGGTCAGCAATTCCTGCAGGATGTAGGCAGCCCCATACGCTTCCAGGGCCCAGACTTCCATTTCTCCAAATCGCTGGCCTCCGAACCGGGCCTTTCCACCCAAAGGTTGCTGGGTAATCAAGGAGTACGGTCCCGTGCTGCGTGCGTGCACCTTGTCATCCACGAGGTGGTGCAGCTTGAGCATATAGATGAACCCGACCGTTGTTTCCTGCTCCATTGCCTCGCCCGTGCGACCATCAAACAACGACGCTTTGCCGTGACGGGGCAATCCCGCCTCGGCCAGACAATCGTTGATGCCTTCTTCCGTCGCTCCATCAAACACCGGCGTCAACGCCTGGAATCCCAGCTTGGCACCGGCCCATCCCAAATGCGTTTCGAGGATCTGCCCCACGTTCATTCGACTGGGTACCCCCAGCGGGTTCAACAATATCTGTAACGGAGTGCCATCTGCCAGGTAGGGCATGTCTTCGACTGGCAAAATCTTGGCAATGACCCCCTTGTTGCCGTGGCGGCCAGCCATCTTGTCGCCGACGGAAATCACACGCTTGGTGGCGACGTACATCTTCACCATCTGCAGCACACCGCTGCGCAACTCGTCACCCCGTTTCATGCTGTTCAGCTTGCGGTCGCGAATATCCAGCGCCACTTCGACGTTTGGCCAATACTGTTTGTGGACCTCTCCGACCTGATCCTTAAGATCCTCACTCCTCATTCTTCCGGTGATGGCCTTCAACGAAAATTGCTGCGCGCGTTCGGCCAGGAATTTGTCGTCTTGATCCTTAGCCAGCGGAGTGCCATCGTCGTCTGCCAGCTCACGGCCCAGAGCGTTCTCCATTTCCGTGATCATCTCACGGAAAGACCTGGCGATAATCTCGTTGCCCTCAGCCTCGACTTCCTTGAGCGCCCGCTCGAACTGCTTGCGTTCTTCTTCGCTAAGGCTCATTCGTCGCGAAAATCGCATCGTGTCGATAACGATTCCTTCGATGCCTGAAGGCACTTCCAACGAATCATTTTTGACGTCTTCTCCAGCCCGACCGAAGATCGCATGCAGCAGTTTTTCTTCCGGCGTAAGCTCGGTCTTTGATTTGGGCGAAACCTTACCAACCAGGATGTCGCCGGGACGAACGTACGTTCCCACTTGGACAATGCCATTTTCATCCAAATTGCGTAGGGCTTTCTCACTGACGTTGGGAATGTCACAAGTAAATTCCTCACGCCCCAATTTCGTGTCCCGAATTTCGATATCGAATTCTTCAATATGAATCGACGTGTAGGTGTCGTTCTTGACCAATTCTTCGCTAATGATAATGGCATCTTCAAAGTTGAAACCGTCAAACGACATGAATCCGACCAACACGTTCCGCCCCAAAGCCAACTGGCCGAGATACGTTGCTGCACCATCGGCAATGACTTGGCCTTTTTCCACTCGGTCGCCCAGATTGATAATCGGCTTCTGGTTCAGCGACGTACGTTCATTCAAACCAGCGAACTTCTTGAGTTCGTAGACGTCGTTGCCAATTTCAATCTTCTTGGCGTCGACAGCCGTAATCTTTCCGGCGCGTTTGGCACGAATCACCATGCTGGAGTTCTGAGCGACCGCCATCTCCATGCCCGTTCCTACTAACGGCGGCTCGGCAACCAACAGCGGAACCGCCTGGCGCTGCATGTTGGATCCCATCAAGGCGCGGTTGGCATCGTCGTGTTCCAGGAAAGGAATCAACCCCGCCGAAACACCCACCATCTGGCTGGGAGCCACGTCGGTGTACTCAATCTCATCAGACGAGACCATTTCAAAGTCCGAGTGATATCGGGCGATGATGTTCTTTTCCATCAGCTTCCCGTTATCCACCTTGACATCCGCCGGAGCCACATACGCTTCGGCTTCTTCATCCGCACGTAACCAGACCACCTCGTCGGTCAGCCTACCCTTTTTGACAACTCGATAAGGGGTGATGAGGAATCCGTAATCGTCGACGCCCGCATAGATGGCAAGACTGGAAATCAAGCCAATATTGGTACCTTCGGGCGTTTCAATCGGGCAGATGCGACCATAGTGGGAAATATGCACGTCTCGAACTTCAAAGCCGGCACGCTTTCGGTTCAAGCCGCCCGGACCAAGCGCCGATAACCTGCGCTCATGCGTCAACATCGACAGCGGATTGGTTTGATCCACCACCTGTGACAGTTCACCGCGGCCGAAAAAATAATCAATGGCCGCCGCCACACTCTTTGGATTGATCAGACTGCGCGGCGTCATGTCCTCGGCATCCTTGAGACTCATCCGTTCCTGGACGGTTCGCCGCAGCTTCAAGAACCCCTTGCGTAATTCGTCGCATGCCAGCTCATCGATGGTCCGCAAACGCCGGTTGCCCAAGTGGTCGATGTCGTCGACGGCGGCGTCATCGCTTCCCTCGGCCAACATCAACAAATAGCGAATCGAGGTGATCAGATCCTCCGGCCGCAAGGTCATTTCCTTTTCGGAAATATCCGAATTCAGTTTGCGGTTAATTCTGAATCGACCGACTCGCCCCAAACGGTAACGTTTGACATCCGTGAATTTTTCCTGAAACAACACGCGCGCTTTTTCCAGTTGAGGCGGATTACCCGGACGCAACCGCTGGTAGATTCTCAACAGGGCTTCTTCGTGACTGGAGGTGACGTCGTCAGCCAAGGCGTTGAACATCAACGGCACCTTGGGGGCCGTCATGACCTCACACTTTTTCACACCAGCACTACAAATCGTCTCGGCCACGGTTTTGGTAATCTTGTGACCTGCTTCCACGATCAACTCTCCGGCCCGGTCCGTTCCCGATGGATAGACAATGTCGTCCACAGCCATCTTTTCTTCAATCTTGGTGATACTGCGTTTGTCGACGATTTTCTCCACCGAAGTGTCGTAAAAGGATCGCAAGAGATCCGCGTCACTGCTGTACTTGGGGTCCAATGCCCGCAGCAACGTCGTCGCCGAAAATTTACCACTTTGGTCGATGCGGACGGTCAAACTGTCCTTTTTCGTCACATTCAGCTCAATCCAGCTGCCGCGCTCGGGAATAATCCTGCAACTGGGCAGTTTACGATCTGAAGTCGTATCGTCTTCGAGGACGAAATCGACGCCGGGGCTGCGATGCAATTGGCTGACAACAACCCGTTCAGCACCGTTGATGATGAACTCGCCTCCCCCAAGCATGATAGGAATGTCTCCGAGATAGACTTCCTCGTCGACCGGTTCGTCTTTGTTCAGCCGCAACCAGACGCGAAATGGGCGACCGTAGGTCAGCCGCAATTGGCGGCATTCGTCGGGCGTGTAACGTGGTTTTCCCAATTCGTATTTCAGGTACTCCAAGTTGATAGTCTTGTCGTAGCTCTCAATCGGAAATATCTCGCGCAGGACGCTTTCCAATCCCTGATCTTTTCGCTTGTCGATCGGCACATCTTCCTGCAAGAAAGCAGCGTAACTCTCAGTCTGTATGCTGGTCAGATTAGGAGTGGGATGATGAATTCGACCAGTCCCAAAAGTGCGGATATCACGAGGAATAATTCGTCGCTGTACAGGGGTAGCCATAGCCGACCTATCTCCTTAACAAAGGAACGAGGATTTCACGATCATTGTGTGCGCACGGACGGGCGAGGGCGCAGAGCGGGGCACCACACAAGCCGGCTTGCGCAACCGGCTTTCGAACATGGGCATTAAGGTGGGCGGTGTTGCGGATCAATCCGTCTCTACCCGCGCCAGCAATCTCAATTCCAAATTGCTGACGCTTTCGTTCACAAAAAGTGTGAAGTGGAAAAAAACCGAAAAACGACTGGATGCAAAGTTGCGGTTACTTGATTTCCACTGACGCACCAACAGCTTCTAGTTTATTCTTCGCTTCTTCGGCCTCTTCCTTGGAAACACCTTCCTTAATTTTATTGGGAACGCCTTCCACCGCGTCTTTGGCTTCTTTCAATCCCAAACCGGTAATACTACGCACTTCCTTGATGACTCCGATCTTCTTGTCGCCAAACCCGGTCAAAACGACGTCAAATTCCGTTTGCTCCACGACTTCGCCGCCAACGTCGCCGCCGCCTGCCATCATGACGGTACCACCGGCAGCTGGTTCAATTCCGTGGACATCCTTGAGGTAGTCACTAAGACTCTTGGCATCCTTCAGAGTCAGCTCGGCGATCTGATCTCCAATACCTTTAATCTCACCTGAGACTTCGAGGGTTGCGGTTTCTTCCGACATAGTCTTTTACACCTTTCATTAAGGGCGACGGATCCTTGGTAGGCTGGATCCAACGCGACAAACAAGTTTTTATGGTCTGTGGTCAGTCGCTAGTAGCGGCTTTCGTGGTGGCGTTTTGTGGTCTGTGTGCTTATGGCTCGTCTTCCTCCGACTTTTGCTTGATCTGGCTGGCCAAAGTACTTCCGGGTCCGTTGAGCGCGGCTGCCAATTGGCCGCCTGGCCCCAAAATTTGCCCCACCAACAAGGACAATTGTTCGTCGCGGGACGGCCATTTACTGATTTCCGCGACTCGTTCGGAAGTGAGTGGCTCGCCTTCCATGATGCCGCCACGAGCCCTGAATGTCTCGAACTCGCCGTCCGAAGCAAACCGAGCCGCTTCTTTGGCCAGGCTCACAATATCGTCGCTACCCCACATGACCGCCAGCGAGCCTTCGATGCCATCCAGCATGGGAGCCAACGGCGTGCCCTCAGTAGCCCGCCGGACCATGCTGTTCTTAACCACCAACAGCTGGATGTTTTTTTCACGCAGTTGCTTGCGCATGACAACGGATTTGTTGGCATCCAATCCAATGACATCTACCAGCAGTGCTTCTTCGACACCGTCGAGTCGGTTGCGCAATTCTTTGCTTACGAGATCTTTAACGAATTTACTCATGTTTAATTGCCAATTCTTTTTTACTTATTTCACGCTGGCTGCGACACGTTTTACATTGACATTCTGCAGGGCACCGCGATGCTACGACCCCCTTGGGACAAACGCCGTCATTCAGGCGGCCACCCTCACGCTGGGGCTCATCGTCGCGCTGATCGCGATGCCCTTCATGTAAGTTCCCTTAACCGCCAGTGGTTTCATTCCGCTAACATGATCGATGAAGGCTTGCACATTTTCAGCCAATTTGTCCGTGGTGAAACTAAGTTTACCCACGACCGCGTGAACAATGCCGCTGGAATCGTTACGGAATTCCACTTTGCCGGCCTTGTATTCCTGAACGACGCTGGCCACGTCTGGAGTCACAGTGCCGGCCCGCGGCGACGGCATCAGTCCCCGTGGACCGAGGACGCGTCCGAGTGGCCCGACCAGCCCCATCATGTCTGGGGCGGCGATGCAAACGTCAAAGTCCAACCATCCCCCCTTGATCTTTTCCGCCAACTCTTCCTCGCCCACCTCATCGGCGCCAGCCTCCTCGGCCGCTTTAGCTAAATCGCCCTTGGCAAATACGACCACGCGCTGGGTGCGACCTATGCCGTTGGGCAGCACAATCGATCCGCGGACAATCTGATCCGCTTGCTTGGGATCAACTCCCAGCCGGATGGCAATTTCGACCGTTTGATCGAATTTCGTCGTGTTGAATTTCAAAAGTCTATCAACGGCTTGAGCCAGCGGAACGGGTATAGCGTCGGCTTTTCCAGCCAGCGATTTGTAGCGTTTTGATCTCTTAACCATAGGTGATTGCCTGCAATGCGTTGACTTGCCTCAGTTGATGGATAACGAAATTGTCCTAATTGGCGATTCGTAAAGGTGTTCAGGTTTCAGTATTTCCCTATCCTTAAACCTGAACTATTAAAACGTCTGATCATTACGATTTATGGTCTCTCCTCAGCATAAAGTGCGGCTGTCCTAGCTAACCTTCCACATCAATACCCATGCTGCGTGCGGTTCCCTGAATCAACTTCCGTGCATTTTCCAGATCACTGGCGTTCAAGTCGGCCATCTTGGTTTTGCAAATATCATCGATCTGGTCCATCGTCACCGACGCTACCTTGTCGCGATTGGGAATGCCCGAACCTTTCAGGATGCCAGCGGCCTTCTTCAACAAAGCGGCCGCCGGGGGACTTTTCGTGACAAATTCAAACGAACGGTCACTGTAAACACTCACGACCACTGGAATCGGCGTGCCGCCATATTCCTTCGTGCGATCGTTGAATTGCTGAACGAATTGCCCCAGATTGATGCCAAATTTCCCCAGCGAAGTACCGACCGGAGGGGCAGGCGTGGCCTGCCCACCGGGGACTTGAAATTTCGCCGAGCCTACGAGTTGCTTTGCCATTTACCTTTTTCTTTCCAGTGAGCCGGTTTTCCAGTGAACCGGCTAAATCGATTCCACTTGCCAATGCTCCAATTCGACGGGTGTCGACCGCCCAAAAATGTTGATCATGACCGTGATGCGACCGTTGGCTTCGTCAATGCTGTCCACGTCGCCTTCAAAGTTGCCAAACGTCCCGTCCTTGATACGAACACGATCACCCATCTTGAATGGAATCGCCGTCTTGATCGCTTCACTATCCTCTTCATCCGGACTGACCGATTCGACAATCCGCTCCACTTCTTCCTGTAACATGGGGGTCGGTTTGCCAGCGGCCCCAGTAAAATCGCCGATGCCAGGGGTCTCACGGACCAAAAACCAGGTATCCTCGTTCAGTGCCATGTTGGCAACGATGTAACCTGGATAAAGTTTTCGCTTCACAATTTTTCGTTTGCCGTTCTTGTATTCGGCGACGTCCTCCGTCGGCACCATGATCTCACCGAAAAACCGGTCGAGACCTTCCACCTTGACTCGTCGAGCCAAAGCGTCGCAGATCGATTTCTCTCGATTGCTTTGCACCTTGAGGATGTACCAACGATGCTCGTCCTTGGCCTCTTTGTCTTCACTATTCTCCTCTTCAATCGGCTGGACGTCATCATTCGCATCGATCTCGTCGAAGGGATCCGCGATGTCGTCGACACCCTCGTTGCTGAGATCGACGTCCTCGGCAGGGGCATCCTCGGTAGGGGCATCCTCGGTAGGGGCATCCTCGGTAGGGGCATCCTCGGTAGGGGCATCCTCGGTAGGGGCATCGTCCGTCGGAGCATGGACCGAGGTTTGCGACGGGAGATGGTTGCCCACCGCCTGGTCACCCATCGAAGGAGCGTCACCGGACGCCGTTGGAACTATCGGATTCTTGGGGTCTATCGACTCTTGCATCGCGAGCAATCGCTTTCGCTTACCGGAAATTTACGGCTAACCGTTCGACCATCCTCGCGATTACGGCGCGCTTTATCAAAACTTTTGCAATCCGATCCGTCGGGATTGACCCACCGAGACTCGTCAGGGAGTCAGCCTTTGATTATCCCCAGCACCCTTTCACTAAAGATAAACTGCCAAAACACATCATAGGAGAACAGGATACTGGCTAGCCCAACGATCACCACGATCACCACAATGGAACTTCTGACAAGCTCCAATCTGGTGGGCCAGGAGACTTTATTCATCTCTGCCTCGACCGCGATGAGAAAGTCGGCGAATTTCGGGAAATTAACCATACGGTAGCTGAACCAAAGTCCTACGATCAGGACAAGGCACGGATACCCATAACGAGCCACACCCGGTTGGGTGACCAGAAAACTCCAAAGGCGCCAAGCCGCAAACAAAAATGCGGCGCCAAGAACACCTCCGGTCCCCTGTCGTATGACTCGACCTTGATTCCACTTATAGACGCCAAAACGGAATAGTTCATGAAGAAACGATCCCATTAAGCCGCTCTTTTCCTTGCCCATCTTTCCCTCTCAGCGTGTCCCTCTCATCAGCGTGCCACTCTCATCAGCGTGCCACTCTCATCAGCGTGCCACTCTCATCAGCGTGATGGCGGCTTGGTACGCCAACCACCGTCATCATGATCTGTTGCATGGAACGCCTCATGCGTCCCTCTTGTAAATACATCTTTCTGCCAACGGTCATTCCTGTTCGCCGACGTGTCAGGCCAGTCCCCAGTCAATCGGTCGAATTTCGTGGTCATCTATCGATTGGGTAAATGGCAGGGGTGGTGGGACTCGAACTCACAACCCCTGGTTTTGGAGACCAGTGCTCTGCCAATTGAGCTACACCCCTTTGTTTCGTTATCGCCATTTACTTTGTCTTTCCGGCGCGTGTCATCAAACCGGAATCAGGATCAGGACAAATGGTGTTACTCCAAAATTTTGGTTACGACACCAGAACCGACGGTTCGTCCACCTTCACGAATCGCGAAGCGAACGCCATTGTCCATGGCAATCGCCTTGTGCAATTCCACAGTCACCCTGACGTTGTCACCGGGCATGCACATCTCAGCTTCGACCAGGTTCGCGGTGCCCGTCACGTCCGTCGTACGGAAGTAGAACTGGGGCCGATATCCGCTGAAGAATGGGGTGTGTCGGCCACCTTCATCTTTGGATAAACAATAAACCTCCGCCTCGAATTTGGTGTGCGGCGTAATCGATCCCGGCTTGGCCAAAACCTGACCACGCTCAATCTCGTCGCGTTTGACACCACGCAACAGACAACCGACATTGTCACCAGCCCGACCTTCGTCGAGGAGTTTACGGAACATCTCCACACCGGTGACAGTGGTCTTGGCGGGCACGCCGGAAAGTCCCACGATCTCCACCTCTTCGCCGACCTTGATAACGCCCCGCTCGATCCTTCCCGTGGCTACCGTACCACGGCCCTCGATCGAAAAAACGTCTTCAATCGCCATCAGAAACGGCTTGTCTTCCTCACGTGGCGGTTCTGGAATGTAGGTGTCGATCGCGTTCATGAGTTCGCCGATACAGGCATTGGCTGCTGGGTCCTCGGGCTTCTCGTAAGCCGGCAGGGACGAGCCACGAATCACGGGCAGATCGTCTCCGGGAAAATCGTATTTGCTCAACAACTCGCGAACTTCTAATTCGACGAGCTCCAAGAGCTCTTCGTCATCCACCAGATCGCATTTATTGAGGAATACGACGATGGCCGGAACGTCCACCTGTCGAGCCAACAAGACGTGTTCCTTCGTCTGGGGCATCGGACCGTCAGCGGCCGATACCACCAGGATCGCGCCGTCCATCTGGGCGGCACCCGTGATCATGTTTTTGATAAAGTCAGCGTGACCCGGGCAATCAATGTGAGCATAGTGACGATTGTCCGTCTCGTATTCCACATGAGCCACGGCAATTGTCACAGTCTTCGTTTCGTCGCGAACCGTTCCGCCCTTGGCGATATCCGCATAGGACTTGAACTTAGCGAAGCCCTTAACAGCTTGCACCGCCAAAATGCTACCAGTAAGGGTCGTTTTACCATGGTCAATATGGCCAATTGTTCCCACATTGACGTGTGGCTTTGTACGCTCGAATGTCTCCTTAGCCATAGCTTCTCTTCTTTCGTAACTCCCAAGGTATCTAGCTGGGGTTTGGTGCCACCTGACGTTCAGTGACAAACAACCAATCCCAAGTTGCCACGATACACTTTCTTACTTCATCAAACTGGCTTTACACGCCTTTTCACACTTCAATACGGAAAACAGATTTCTCGTTATCAGGAGCTGCTGATGGGATTCGGACCCATGACCTCGTCCTTACCAAGGACGCGCTCTACCAACTGAGCTACAGCAGCCAGGGGTCGCAAATCCTCCGCACCGAATCACGAGGCAGACATCCCAAATTCATCGCATCCCAAATTTACCAAATCAATGGCATCACCCTAGGAGGCCAGCTCTCACATGCCCCCCGTGATTGACTCGTTCCTCCCTCTCTCTGGTTAAAGCGGGTGAAGGGAATCGAACCCTCGTCTTCAGCTTGGAAGGCTATGGCTCTACCATTGAGCTACACCCGCAAAACGTTCGACCAAAAGCGATTCCCTAATCACTCGATCTGCTTTTCAATCTCTCAGCCGACGCCCATCCTCCGACCGGCAAGTGTTCTCCGACCGATGCTCAAATTCCGCCGACTTTGATGGCCTAGCCAACACCAATGGCCACCGCTTGCGCGGTCCTCCAGTGGGGGGTGCAGGATTCGAACCTGCGAAGGCTGTGCCATCAGATTTACAGTCTGACCCCTTTGACCGCTCGGGAAACCCCCCTTCCTACTAGGGTTGCTGCCTATAGGAATTCACCTAATTCAATTCTGGCTTGTCTTACCTGGACTATCGTGTTTCTTGGACTATCGGGAAAAACGTTATCAGCGGCGCGTTGCTCCTGAACTCACGAGAGCCCGATGATACTTGGCTTAGGACTACCTTTCTACCGCTCCACAAGTTCTCTCGCCGCTTGGCAAGCTAGCGGAGGGACTTGAACCCACAACCTGCTGATTACAAATCAGCTGCTCTGCCAATTGAGCTACGCTAGCGTAGGAAATCTAGTCTGCAAAAACATCTCAATATAACGAACCGGGGCTGCAATGCAAGACGACCTTTGGTGCTGTCAAGTCCAGAAAACTAGGGGGGTTCGGTCAAACAAACGGCAGGAATTTGACCCTACCTGCCTCGGACATCACCCTAGGTCGCCGCCGGCCACCAGTTTTACGAGCGGCCAGGGCAGAATTCAGGTTCGGTTCAGGGGCCATCGTCCAGGTGAATTGGTCCCCCAAGACAAAAAAGAGAGGCACCGGAAGAGCCTCAGACAGGGGGACGAGACGGCGCCGTCGCGATAAACCCGGATTCTGATGGCTGCTGGTGTGCCTCTGGGCTATTCTCCTCTGGGCTATTCTCCTCTGGGCTGGGTCCGCTGGTTTGGGGTTCCGCGCTACTACAATGATCGCTTCGCCTCTACGAACCTGGGCGTTTGGGCGATTCAGGGCGTTTTGGCCACGAACTTTCTAAATAAATTTGTTTCGGGGTAATTCGCTTCAGGGTGAGTCAATCTTCTCATCGGCAACAGCATCTCGCAGCTTGTTCAGAGCTCGAGCCTCGATCTGCCGGATGCGTTCCTTCGTCACGCCTAACTGGGCACCGACCTCTTTGAGCGTCTGTGGCTCCTGTTTGTGGTTCAGCCCAAACCGACTGATGATAATCTTCTGCTCACGTTCGTCAAGTCGCGACAAGATGCGGCTGATCTGGGCCTCGCGGACCTGTTGAGCCGACTCCATCAGGTAAGGATTGGCTCGCCCGTCCTCAGTCGCCGCGAACATCTCGTCCTGACTGGTGCGAAACCGGTCGCGATGCTTGTACTCGCCAGGAATCGTGCGTGCGAAGTTCTTCATGATCGCCCAGCTCGCGTAGGTGCTAAATTTGTTGCCGCGGGCATAGTCGAATTTCTCCGCGGTGCGGATCAAGGACATGTTCCCATCGCTCACCAACTCGAAAAAATTCTCCGCGGGGTTCACGTGCCGCTTGGCAATGGATACCACCAATCGCAAGTTAGCTCGCACAATTTGGTTCTTTACGTCCGCGGCTGCTTCGTAAAGCCGCTCGATCTCATCCAACAGACTCTTCTTGGCCCTGTTCGGATCCAGCTGCTCACGAAGGATACCGGCCTGATGCTTGAGGAAGTTGAATTTCCGGAAAAGGTGGTGTTCCTGCTCACGCGTCAACAAGGGCACTTCGTACAGCGACGAAAGGTATGGGGGCAATCCACTGGGAATGCGTACCTTGCGAAACGGCTTTTCCGCCTCGGGCATCGGCCCCAAAAATTCTTTTGCCACTCCCGGCTTGTCAAACATCTCGTTGGGCATGTAATCCATTGGCAACAGCATCAAGTGCCGGGCCCGCACTTCGTTCACGATGCGGTAAATGCTGGTCTTGGTGCGGCAATGCCGTTTGGCAATCGTTTCCACCGGCACTTGGCACCGGTACTGGCGGTAAATCTCATCCTTCAAATGATCGCCCAGCGGACCACGATTGCCGGGAAAAATAGCCAAATCCTGATGATCTTGATCGTGCTGCTTCAGCGTGTAGCGGATCGTCTCCACACTGCGATCCATGTGATCGGCAATCCGACGGGTGACGTCCGAAGGACATCCTCCTGCACGGGCCAAACGACGGGCTCGATAGATGATCTCGTCCCGCTCACAGTCCGAAAGCTGGCTGAACCGAGCACCACGCTGGACGCGATCACGATTTTTGTTGACAAACCGGTCTACACTGCTCTGCAGGAAACCAACTCGCTTGCGCCCGCCAAACAGGAAACGACGGCTGACTAATCCTTGTTGTCGCCAACGCGAGATCGTCTTCGTCGAAACGTTGAACATCTTGCTGAGCTGGTCCACCGTTCGTACCGGCTCGGCCACGTCCTCGGCGCGAATGTCGGCCGCGTCTGAGACGTCTTCGATGAACAGCCGCAGATCGTGATGTAAGTCCGCGCCAGAGACTTTGAATTTGGGCGAGGAGTCAGGGCGATAACCGGTAATCCGGTAGCAGACGTACTCGTACGTGTAGTCGCGGTCTTTTTGGATTTCGCCCAGCAACCGTTCGGCGCATTCGAGCTGTTCTAACTTCTTGATGCGCGGAGCGAAACGGACCTGCTGGTCACGAAGCTGCTCGATAATCGTACTGCGGTAGCCTGAATGCATAATAAACCTCTTCTTCTCACCTTGCGAATTCACCCGCTTGCCCAACAACACTTGTGGGGCACTGTGGTGAACTCTTTCCCATGCGCATCCAGTCAAATTTCTCCAGTGACCCCAATGCCGTGGGACCGCTGGCCTCTGACCAGACCCAACTGGTTCCTGAGAATTGCCGTTCCGGAGGCGATCTCAAATGCCCGTTGGTGTTCCGACATAAATTCTACAGGTAGTACGAAGAATATGTCCCACTTGATCGTAAATTTGTTCGCATATTTTCCAAGATCCGCTAAAGCAAGCCGTTTTCACGGACTTTTAGTAAGCGATTGCCCCATAGGCACCTCTATACGAGCCGGCAATACCCCTGCAGAGGGGGATGGTCGGAAAGACATCAGATGACACTAGCCCGGATTATTCATGAATTCGATCGCGTTCGTCGTAAGCCATTTGTCCGTAACGAATTGCGGCTATCGTACCTATTTCACACTGCGCCAGCAGCGACACTAGCCCGAATGTGCAAGCGAGGAGTGCGACAGTGGTTCCACGAGCGCACTGAGTGTCGCTAAACGGGTGAGAATCCGACACCGCGCCAGCAATTCGATCCGCGTTCTCCTCGCTTGCGCATTCGGGCTAGTGTTTGTGAATAATCCTGGCTAGTCGTACGGGTATCAGTTTGACCAAGGAGTTCAGCAAGTTCGATGTCAGTTACTTTTCCAGCCGCCTGCGTGGCAAAGGTGTGACGGGCACTGTAGAGCACAAGCTCTTCACCGGCTTTGACTACAATGCCTGCACGCTTCCGGAGCCTTCGCATTTTCGTGCAAAACGCATCCTTAGTGTACGGCGTGCCGCGGCTGTTGAGGAATACATGACCGGATTCATTGGGGGTGCTGTCTCGTAGAGACTTACACATTTTGTGAATAGGTGCCGGAAGCGGAATGATCCTTGGCATTGGATTCTGTTGGCGAGTAATGGTTTTGTGATCTGGAAAAATCCACAGTCCGTTTGATAAATCAACCCATGGCCAAATGAGATTACGAATTTCGCCAGGACGGCACCCGGTAAGGCGTAGTGCAATAAGCACTCGGCGGAAGACCGCATCAGTATGACGTAAGAGAGATTGAAATTCCGCCGGTTCAATTACACGCGTTCTTACCCTTGCCCGCGGCTTTTCATATCCAATGAGAGAACTTTGAGTGAGCAAGCCATGGCGGACCGCCCAGTTAAAGACAGTCTGCACGGCAGCGATGGTGTCTTTAAGAATGATTCATCGAGAGATTGCGCTTGGTTGGTCTTCGTTTGCGCTTTCATGAGTAGTTCAGGGTCGAGTAGATGGCGGCGTAATTCACTCCAAACCAAGTCATCCAGTAGTTGGGAACGGAGATGGTTTGGACGGCAACGCGGACGTCCCGCAACCCGGTCTTGTTGGTCGCAGCGGTAATAAATAAGAGGGCGGCGTGTGGGGGCGTCTTTTGTCGGCAACGCAGCGACACTTGAGACCACATTTGGCACACCGAAGTAAACGCCGTAGCAACCATCGTTCTTCCTGAAGGTTGCGGGGACTAAACTGTTCGTCCGGACCATGCTGGGCTTGCGATCGTTCGAACGTTTGTCTGTCAATCAGTTGAGGTATCAATACCGCGATCCATTCGGATTGAGGCTTGAGAACTTTCTTCGTGCGAGGTGGACCTCCATCCGATGAGGGGACGGTAACCTGTTCCGATTGGTTGTAATAGTAGGTACCCAAGTAGGCTTCTCTGCGCAATATTCGGTGAACGGTGGTCTCACCCCATTGCTTTCCTCCTTTGGGGGTCGCGTATCCTTCTTTGGTGAGGCGTTTGGCAATCTGCCGTATCGACATTCCCTGATTGGCGTGCCAGTCAAAAATCTTTCTCACCACAGCACCTTCGATTTCATCGATGACCAGATGCGCCGGTATGCTATCTCGACGGGCGATGCGCCGGTAGCCATAAGGAATGCTCGTCCAGAACACTTCTCCTTGGCGAGCACGATATAGCTTACCGCGCCGGTAGCGTTCCGCCAGCTTGCCACGCTCATACTCAGCAACGGCGCCCTGGATTTGCACCAGTAACGATGTGTGGGGATCATCCGAAGGTGGTTGCTCAAGAAATATCACAGGAGTTCCAAAACGTTCGAACTCCTCCAGAATGAGAATCAGGTAGGCATACTTCTGCGATAACCGATCCGCGGCGAGAACTAAGACCGCGTCGAAGGCACCAGCTTGGGCTCCATCGCGAAGCCGGTCCAGTTCCGGGCGCGCCAACAACGTACCGCTATATCCGTCATCGCGGCAGACATAGTCCTCGGCGACCTCGTAATTCTGTTCCGCGGCATGGTTCCGCAGTGCTTCAATTTGTGATGCAATGGTTCCCTTCTTCTCTTGGCGTCGGGTAGATACCCGGGCATACAACGCGACTTTCACGATCGTCTCCTTTTGAGGTTTGGAAAATCGTTTCCATGGAATTGCTCATTAATGAGCGAAATACTTCTAACAACGTCTTCTCGTCTGGGTCTGTCTTGCCACACCAACGAGGTGGACAAGCTTGGTGTGCTTCAACGACGTAACACGAATGGTGAGCCGAACGCAAAAAACCATTCGATCCAAACGACTGAAAGATGGTCCCGTCGCGATCATCCGTTTCAGAGCAATCCAGGTAACCGGAGCGATTCATATCGCAAACGTGCCGGATCTTGCAAAACAGTTTGTGAAAGACTTGGTTCTAAGTGATGATCACGAGTTTTTTTTGCGTGAAGTTCTGTGATAAGCTTCTCGAGGGTTCTTTTATGGAAGGACAGTCCAAACTTCTTCTCAACTTGTGCCAGAAGATCGGACGTCGAAATCGGTTTGTGCCGTTCCAGGCGCTTCTTGACAAAAGACAATACGTCCGCGGTAAGCTTCGATGCTCCTTTGGGTCCCGGCTGCTTGGGAAGCAGTCCCGTGGTCCCTTCGTCGAGAAACTTTTCTTGCAGCTTGTAGAATGTCTGCCGACTGACGCCAAAACGCTTACAAACCGTACTGACACTTTCAGCATCCACCAGATGGGCGCGAAGCATTTCGTACCGGACCTGAAGATTATCCTGGTGACCTTACCCCGCTTTTAGTACCAGCCTAAGTGTGAGAATCGGGGTTAAGTAACTCGGCTGTGTTCTGGAGGCTGAGGCGTAGCCGAAGCTGGAAGAACACAGCCAACCGCATACGTGGCGGGGGTCTGGTAATCCAAGGAACTATGGGGTCTGCGGTGGT
>Ga0310121_10001709_pt1 | contig 21841 bp, 19 predicted proteins | sample CB27_Tmax_986_MG_FD_203504 | JGI IMG/M metagenome (GOLD analysis project Ga0310121, IMG submission 203504) | Marine microbial communities from Western Arctic Ocean, Canada - CB27_Tmax_986 | ecosystem: Environmental > Aquatic > Marine > Oceanic | place: Canada: Western Arctic Ocean | collected...
CGACGATCGCCGCGATAGCGTTCGACGCACTTGCGAAACTCATAGGCAGGCAGGTGATCCATCAACTGCGCGAAGACGGTGCGGCCGGAGTTCATGCTCCATTGTGGAGAGCCGAGCAGGGCGAAAATCACCTGCGTGAGTTGAAATCGATAAAACCTGCGGTGAACCCTAAAGTGCTGATATAGCGCCGGTTGCTAGGAGAAGCCAGGGTGCTAGCCGGACACTGCTGTCCTCAACTATGCCGCCAATTCGCCTCTCCCGCATGGGACCGGAGAGGAATTCGCGCAGGCCACGGGTCTCACGGGCGATCTCACAACGTAGCGCGGGATCGAAGTTTTCCTGTCGGATTTCCGTCGCAAAGTAACTTGGCTCCTTGATTGGGCTCATGTAGATCTGAGGGTGTTGGTCAAGGTAGTGGTAGAGCGACGTTGTCCCGGCCTTGGGCGCGCCAACGATGAAGAAGTTCGGGAGCTTAGCCATCTTGGGAGCCAGGCGGTTCTCCAGGGCAGGTACCAAGTCAATTTTGACAGGGACGTGAAGTTTCCGCCATCGAGCTTCAAGGAGATTGTCGGGCCCGGCGTGATGGTCAGGCCTTTGCCGCCACGATCGAACGACCCGGATAAACCTCTGGATAAAACTCGCGAAGCAAGAGAACCGCTCACTCGAAGTGGCAAAACTTATCCGAGTTCGAACACACCCAAGCGCGTAAACCGGCGGGCCGACACGAAATCGAGACCCTCATTGCGCACGGGGACCTCGTTGTCGGAATCGGTTGCGATGTGCGCCCGCGCGTGCGAGGCCTACGGAGGATCGGGAAGATTAGGAAACCACGGAGTCCGCGAGTTACTCCACCCGAAATGATTTGTGCGCCTCGTAGACCTGCTTGCCGAGGCGGTCGTCAATCCGCAGGCTGATCTGATAGCTCCCCGGCGCTAGCGTCTCATCGAGGTCTAGCCGGAACGTCGCGGGCAGCCAGCGCCGCGGATAGAACGATGCCCCTTGCTGATCCTGCTGGGGGAAGTCGTAGAGGACTTCCCCTTCCTGGTCCAAAAACTGTAGCCCGGCGTGGATATCGAACGAGTTTTGGTCCGTGAGACGGTAGCCGGTGATGAAGAACTCTCCGAAGATCGTGTCGCCCGGTTCGAACAGGGCCTGTTCGTACGGCGCGCCGCCCTCCGTTTTCATCAGGACTAAGCGGCGGACGGTCAGTTCCTTGCCCGGCGCGACGCTCTCACCTCGAACGCGGATGACCATCTTGTGCTTGACGGTGGACTTTTTGAGTTGATCGGTGACTTGGACGGTGACGTCGTAATCCCCCGCTTCGGCATGCGGCGGGATCATGGGTGCGTGGCGGATGACGGGGCGCCAGTTCTTGTCCTGGGGGGCGAGCTCGGTATCAATGCCGCCCGCTTCGGCCATAACGAAGCGATCGCCGGCGGGACCGAAAGAGTCAATCCGCCAGGTCAGCCAGACACGGTCGTACTCACCGCGGCTGTACCCATCGACGAGGAACCGCAGATAGACCGTCTCGCCCGGATAGAAGAAGCTGTCGAGCGGGACCGGGTAGCCATTTTCGCTGTCGAGGATGTCGGCTTTCTTGATCGCGAAGGGCTTGGGTGGCTCCTTCTTGCGCTTGCGCCGCTGCGCTTCGGCCAGGGGAGCATAGGCCAAGGCCGCAATGATCCCGCATAGCGCCAATGACGCCGCCAGATTGCGTCTACTTAGCCGCGGTCTACGTGACCACGCCTGCCGGAGCAGCTTCATGTTTCGATTGTCGGTCCTCCGAAACCCTTAACGTTACTTCGCCCGCGCGATAGTCGTATTTCTCTTTACGGCTCAAATCTAGCGCGCGTTTCACCATCGCGGGAATATCCAGCGATGCCTCAGCGGCATCGAGTTCCTCGATCGTTGAGAAAATACGCGGGCTCTTCGGCAGAAAGATCGGGCAGCAGTCCGTAAACGGCTCGCTCGAAATATCGTACGTTCCGATTCTGCGGGCGGTATCGAGGATTTCCTGTTTGTCGTCGGCGACCAGCGGCCGGTACACGGGCATCGTCGCGACGGACCCCACCGCCGCCATATTCTGCAGCGTCTGCGAGGCGACTTGCGCGATGCTGTCTCCGGTGACGGTGCCATGGGCGCGTTCGCGGCGGGCGATGCGTTCGGCGATGCGCAACATGAGACGGCGATAGAGCAGAATCCGTACCGCCTGCGGCGCTGACGCCACGACTTGCTGCTGCAATTCGGTGAAAGGGATCAAGTAGAGCAGCGCGCGTCCTTGATAAGGAGTCAGCACCTTGACCAACTCGCGGGCAATCGGCGGGCTGTCCTCGCCCGGTTGCGCCGGGTTGCCGTAGAAATGGACGAAGCAGAGGCGGACGCCGCGGCGCATGATCTTGTAGGCCGCGATGGCTGAGTCGAAACCGCCCGATAGCAGGCAGACGAGCCGCCCCGCCGTGCCGGTCGGCAGCCCGCCCAAGCCCGGGATCTTCTCTGTATATACTAGAGCACGGTGCTCCAGGACCTCGATGTGACAAGTGACCTCGGGGTTGTCGAGGTTGACCTTGACGGGCCGTCCGGCGGCCTGCATCTTCTCTTCAATACGGCGGCCAAGTTGGCGGTGAATGTCGGACGAGCGAAACGGAAAGGTCTTGCGGGATCGCTTTGCACGGACGGCGAACGTCTGGAAAGGGACATCGAGCATAAGCTCAGAGGCCTGTTCCACGATCTCGTCGAGTTCCGGTGGGACTTCCTTAGCGATGGCCAGATAGGCGATGCCTGGTACCTTCGTCAGCCGCCGAACAGCCTCAATGAGGGTGGCCTGCTCGTCGGGCCCGCCAGCGGTATCAAGCTCGACTAGTATGCGGCTCTCTTCGTGACGAACCTTCCCGGCAGGCAGGCCCTCCAGGGTTGACTTTATCGCTTCTTTTAGCTTTGCTGTGAAGAACTTACGATTGCGCCCCTTAAGCCATATCTCATGGTAGTGAAGGATAAGAACCGGCATAGGGGATGGCCGACTCCGATGCCGGCGGCACGCTCATTATACCGAGGGGCCCAGGCCGTCTTCATCAGGGTTGCGGGAGGCGCTAAGCGGCAATTGCGATCGCGCTATATTGTTTCACCAATCGCCGGGTCTGCCCGGTCGGAAGACTCTCTAGATCGGCTGTGTTGGACACGAGCCTGGTTCTCACCCGTATATTCAACCCACCAGCTCTTTCCGCTACTGTCGCGGGGCCCTACGGCTCGAGATAGCGGCTGCTCCAAGCGGCAATCACGCGGGCTGCGTACGCGGCATCGCGTTTTCGACTGAGCAGGTGATCGGCACCGGATAGAGCTACGAAGCTCTTCGGATGCCTGGCCGCGCGATAGATCTTTGCCGCCTCGTCGATGTTCACAAGCTGGTCTTGAGGAGAATGCAGGATCAACAGGGCCGCATTGAGGCGGGGAAGTTGTCTTGCAAGGTCGTAGGATTGAATGTCATCGACGAAATCGCGCGAAAGAGTGAAGGGGCGGCCCGCCAGTATCACTTCGGCCTGACCCACCGCTAAGATCTTTTCCACCTCGCTCTCGAAGAGCCTTTGCACATGCTTCGGCTCGCTCGGCGCCCCGATGGACACAATCGCGTCAACGGTCTCGATCCGGCCCGCCGCACCGAGAACGGCTGCCCCGCCGAGGCCGTGGCCGATCAGCAGCCGGGGCGCCCGGAAACGTTCATCCATGGCACGCGCGGCGGACTGCACATCGGACACATTGGCCGAGAACGTCTGTTTTGAGAAATCACCGCCACTTCCGCCCAAACCTGCAAAATCGAAGCGCATGACCGCGACACCGTGCTCGACGAGTTCAGCCGAGATGCGGACCGCGGCGGCGATCTCCTTGGTGCAGGTGAAACAGTGTGCGTACAGGGCGTAGGCGAGCGGCTCGGAATCGGGCTCAACGATGACGGCGTCGAGCGCGAGTCCGGAGGAGTTCGGGATCGTAAGACGAGTTCGTTTCGCCATCAGCAGGGGTGGCTATCAAGGGCAGTGTAGCGTGCGCGGCGTGCCATACACCCACGCCGGCGGATCTGCCGGTTCAGGATTCCAACAGAATCAATCACCATCGTTCGCGGTGCCTAGACCGGGTCGGGGACGGTCCAAGGTTCGCGGTATCGCTTCGTGAGCATCGCGTCCGCGTCTGTGTCGTTGATGAACTTCTCCTTCGCGGGATCGAAGTCGAGAACTCTCCGGGTGCGATAAGCGATCTCGCCCAGGTGGGTGAGGCCGCAACTCAGGTGAGCAATTTCAGCGTTGGCGATCGGCTGCTCGCGAGACCGCACACAATCGAGAAAGTTGTATAGGTGCTCGGGATGGCCTCGGGGTCCCCCTCTCATACCGGGGCCGAGCTCTTCCTTCTTGCCGAGATATACCTGGAAGTAGCCCCGCCGCGAAAAGATCATGAAGCCCTCGGTGCCATAAAAGGCGTTACCGCTGTCGAATCCATAGTTGCCGTAAGGGCTCCAGCCACGGTCTTCGTAGGTGAGGACTTTGCCCTCGTCGTAGTGGTAGGAAACCATCATATTGTCGGGGTACTCGCGCTCACCAACAAGATCGATGCGGCTGCCGTGCGAGGTGATGCGGTTGGGATGCGTTGTGACGCCCAGCCCCCAGCGCGCTAGGTCGAGGTCGTGGATGCCGTCGTTGCCGATATCGCCGTTGCCGTAGTCGCGGTACCAAGCCCAGTTGCCGTGAAACCGGTTCGTATTGAAGTCGCGCTTGGCGGCCGGCCCTAGCCACATGTCGTAATTTACGCCCGCGGGCACTTGGGTGCTCGAGACCGGTTGGCGATGATTGTGGCGTTGGCAGTTCCAGGCCTTGCTCATCTTGATCTCGCCGATGACGCCCTCTTTGAGAAGCTCGTCGGCCCGCTTCGTCACGTCGCTCGACCGCATCTGCGTGCCGTGTTGCACGATCCGGTTGTACTTATTAGCGGCGTCGACCAGCAGGCGGCCTTCCCGGAATACATGACTGGCCGGTTTTTCTACGTAGACATCCTTACCGGCTTGCATCGCAGGGATGGCGATCGGGCAGTGCCAGTGATGCGGGGTGGCGATGACGAGAGCGTCGATGGACTTGTCGTCGAAGAGCTCGCGGAAGTCTTCAACTGATTTCGGGGTATACCCGCTCTTGCGCCTCACTGTTTGCTCCGCGCGTTCTCGATGGGACTGGTCGATATCGCAGATCGCCGTGATACGCACGTCGGGGCGGTTGAGGAGGCGGTCGACGTGGCCGGTACCCATGCCGCCGACTCCCACCGAGGCGACGTTGATCTGGTCGTTGGGTGATGCGGAGGTGGTTTGGGGCATGCCGACGGCGAGGGCTGCCGCCCCGGCAAGCGAGTCCCTCAGAAACGTGCGTCGCGGAAGGGATTTCATGTTGTCCTTCGGATACTAGGCGGATGGCGGTTCAACACCGCACGCCCGTAGCAGCGTTCGCTGCAATCTCAGATCGTGTTCGGGCGTGAAGTGGCGGACTTGGCGCCGCTCACGGATGGCATCCGCAAGATCATCCATATCGGGCAGATAGCGGCGCGACAACCCGACCGAGATTTTGTGAACGCCGGCCGCATAGTTTCCATGGGGCTCGCTGAGGGCCAGGCGTACCTTCGGACGGTCGGGGTCGTCGATCTGAATCGATCCCTTCTCGCCGAAGACGTAGAAATAGCGTTCGCCATTGTGGGTATTGCTCTTGACCAGCGCTAGTGTCGAATCCCACTCGAAGGTGGCCATCACATCGTCTTCAAGCTGATCGTCAACCGGATCGCTGTGCCGCAGCGTCGGGCTGACTCGCGTGGGTTCACCGAAGAACCAGACGAGTGGGTCGATCATGTGGCAACAGATCTCGAACATCTGGCCGCCGGGATAGCGATCGAGACGCCGGCGGCCTGCGGCGTTCAGCGTGTCGTTCATCTGGCAAATCACCGAACGAACCGGCCCCAGCCAGCCTTCCTGGATCGCTCGATGCGCAAGCTGGAACGCCGGGTTGTGCCTATACACGTAGCCCATCTGAACGAGCAGGTGTCGCCGCTCGGCCTCGGCGTAGATTTTCTTGAGCAGCTGATAGTCGATACCCGGCGGCTTGTCGATCTTGGTGTGCTTGCCGGCCTCGATCGAACGCAGCGCCCAGGGAAGAGACTCCAGAGGATCGGTCTCGATGCAGAGAAGCTGTATCTCGGGATGGGCGAATAGCTCGTCCGGAGTCATCCAGGTGACGCCCGACCACCGCTCATTCTGCTGGGCTTGCTCTAAGAGTTCGGGGTTCGGCTCGGCGGCGGCGACGAAATGATAGTTCGGCGATTCGCGGATGGCACCCAGATGTCCTAGAGCGTGGGAGTGGGCTGTGCCGATGATGCCTGCGCCGAGTGTGTCCGCCATGACTGCCCCGTCAGGAAATCTCCTTGCTGTCGCTGCCACGCTCAATCGGTCATGCTTCGGAGTCCCACATCTCGTCCCAGGTGACTTCGCGCTTCAGGTCCATTGCCATGCGGCCGAGGATGGCGGTAAGCGTACTCTCCGCCCCCCGCACACCCGTGTTCTCGGGGCGGCCTTCGGCGATCCGTTTGATGAAGGCGTCCACGGCGTCGATGGTTTCGCTGCGTGGCGCTTCTTCCGTCACGATGTCGTCGCGGCTCCGAAAGTGCTGCCAATAGGCGGACGCCGTTTCGATGCCGCCATTGTCGCCAAAGAAGCGTTCGTTGACGACGCGATAGGTTGGCGGGCCGAGCGTCGTGCCGATTAGGCAGCCTTGCACATTGTTTGAGTAGTCATACGTGACCTGGCCGTGGTCGCGCACGTCACCGAGCCGCGGCACGGTTTGACCGCCGCTGCCAATGGCCTTGGACGGATGTTCACCGAGGAACCAATTCATCACGTCAATGAGATGGATGTTGTTCTCGACGATGAGGTCGCCGGAGAGATGCCGCCAGGAATACCATTGGGCGATCTTATCGACGATCTTGGTGGGGGCTTCGACGGCGCCGGGGAACTTGCGCGGCCCTTGGCTCTTGAGGAAGTTAATTTCGGCGAACCGGATGTCACCGATCGCGCCGGAATCGAGTAGCGCCTTCGCTTTCTGGTAGACCTGCCCGTAGCGGCGTTGGAAGCCGAAAGTGATGTTGATCTTGCGGTCGGCTCCGTCGGCGGCGCGCATGATGCGCTTACAGCCAGCGACGCCGGGTGAGGCCGGTTTCTCAATGTAGATGTGCTTGCCGGATTGGACGGCCTTCTCGAAATGCTCGGCGTGCAGAAAGGCAGGCGTCGAGATCATGACGGCGTCGACATCGCTGGCAAGGAGCTTCTCGTAGTCCTTGTAGACGGCAGGATTGTCCAGGCCGATGACCTGCTTGGCGCGCTCGATCTTTTCGTCATACAGGTCGCAGAGCGCGGTGATGCGCCCCGGGGTGTTCCGAACGAGCAGGCGTGAGACGGAAGGGCCGCGCTTACCGGTTCCGATCAGGCCGACGCTAACGGCGGAGTTTGCGGCCGTCCCCCTCACGGCGGCAAAAGGGACGATGGCGGCGGCCTGCATCAGGGTGCGGCGTGGTATGGATCGGTCGGATTGCTTCATGATGGTTTCTCGTCAGTACCGGTTCGGTCAGGTGATGTGGCCCGAGGCGCGCAACAGCGTTTCGTGTACAAGCAGTTCGTGGTCGTAGGAATGCTTCAACGGTTCGCCAGTGCGGATGGCGCGGGCAAAATCTTCGAATTCGTGTTTGTCGTTGGTGTGCGGCGCGAGGAGAATCTCCTGCCAACCCTTCCTGTAGGGACCGCGGGCCTCACGCATGTTGACGCGCATGGTGCGGTCCCCCGAGATGGGTTGAATGAAGAACGAGCCATCGGTCCCGATGAGTTCGAACGAACGGTGCTCACTGGAGTTCGCCATCTTGGCCGCAGTCGAGACGAGGGCCATCGACTTGTCGTATTCGAGGACGGCGAGCGTGTTGTCGTTGAGATCGTCGGGCTCGCTGGTGTCGTGGCGCAGGAAGGGGGTAACCTTGGCGGGTCGGCCCCACAACTCGACAACGCGGTCGATCATATGTCCGCAGAGTTCGAAGAGCGCCCCGCCGGGGTAGCGTGCTTCGATCGCGCGGCCTTCCGGGGATCGGTCGGAATTCATGGTCGCTCGCAGCAGGTAGGTATCGCCGAGCCAACCCTTCCTGGCGGCTTCGATGGCGGCGAGGATTCCTTTGTGATGCCGATAGTTGTATCCGAGTTGGAGCAGGCGCTTCTTCCGTTTGGCTTTGTCGACAAGTTGGCGGAAGGGCTCCATGTCGGGCGAAGGCGGCTTTTCGAGGTGGAGATGACGGCCCGCATCAAGTACCTTGTTGCCCCATGGAATTGCCTGCCAGATGCGGCATTCGACCACAATCATGTCGAGCGAGTCGTCCCCGAGAAGATCGTCTTGCGAGACGAAGTTGACGCCGGAGAAACGCTTTTCGGATTGGCGCTGCGTGCGGACCGTCTCGTCGGGTTCGTGCACCGCGACCACGTGATAGTCGCCGCTGGCGAGCAGGGCGCGCATCTTGCTGCGCAGGTGGCCGTGCTGCGTGCCGAGGATGCCGACGCGGATTCGGTCCGGGGCGGCGGTGGCCGCGGAGGCCGTTGCGGCGGCTGATCCGGCGACCTGGAGGAACTTTCTGCGGTTGACTGGGTCCATCTTGCTTCCTAGGCGGTGAGCGGCCGAAGGTAATCGTAGCTGCGGCGGATCGCGTCATCCACCGACATCACGCCTTCAAACGCCTGGTGGACGGTGACATATCCACGGTAGTTGATGCTGTGGAGTGTTTCGAACACCTCTTCGAAATTGCAGCCGCCTCTATCCCACAGACCGATGTGATCGACGCCGACCTTGCCTTGACCCCAGGTGTTGAGCATCGCTTGTCCGTTGGGGTTGAGACGATGATTCTGCACGTAGACGTTGAAGATGTGGTCTTTCACGGCGAGGATGCCCTTCTTGCCGTAGTCCTCACCGGCGACGAACCAGTTGGCCGGTTCGTAGATGATCCCGAAGTTCTCACGGTCCACTTTTCGGAGAACGTCCACGGAGCCCTGAACGGTTTCGAACAGGCTCGCGTTGTGGGCCTGATGAGCGAGGCGAATGTTGCGCTCCTTGGCCTCGTCCGCTGCCTTTTGCGCCCACTCGATGTCCTCTTCCTTCTTCATGCAGACACGGATGAGGTCCGCGCCGAAGGCGTGCGCGAGATCGAGATAGGGCGTGATGTTCCGGAGGCCGTCGGGTCCGTGCTTGTCGTTCTGTGGCACGAAGAAATCGCCCGTGACCATCGACACGGCCATGCCCTCGTCGTGAATAGACTTGCCGATGCGTTGCACCTCTTCGGGCGCGGTGTGAGTGCCCGCCTGCGACGCGCGCATGCAGAGGGCTTGGTAACCGTTATCCCGCGCGAGTTTGATGAGTTCGTCGATGGTGAGCGACGCCTCGCGTTTGTTGTCGAACTTCTCGGCCACTCGCACCGAGAGCGACAACTTCATGCGCGGCTCGTCGGAGGTTGCGGCGGTAGCGGGCGCCGGCTCGGTTTCAGATGCCTCCTGCGAGCAGACGAGAGCAGCCCCACCAAGAGTTGCGGCCAGGAAAGCGCGGCGTGAAGTATTGGAGTTCACATCTACCTTGGCGGACCGAGAATCATGCGCCCTGGGGAGTACTCCAGTGGGTTCGATAGGCGCGCTTTACGTAGAGGTTTGCTTCCGGGTCGCTGACGATGGTTTCGGTCTCTTGATCAAAGTGCACATTACGCCCGGTTCGAGAAACGATGTTCGCGAGGTGGCTGTGCAGGGCGGATAGGTGCCCCACGCCGATATCGCAGTTGGGTGTCTTCCTTGAACGGACGCAGTCAAGGAAGTTTTGCATATGTGGCGTGTCGGCGTCGCCGGTGTCTTCGTGCCGGGAAAGCGCGCCGCCGCGGTCAAACACCTTGTAACCCCATTTGCCGTTCCAGCGGCCGATGTGGACCTTGCCCTCGGTTCCATAAACCTCCACGGTGTTACCGACATCGTTCATCCCGTACGGATTCCAGATGCGCATTTCCCAGATCAGGGCCTTGTCGCCGTAGTCGAAAGTAATGTTCTGGGTGTCGGGCGTTTGCTGGTCGTCTTTGAAGAAGACCTTGCGGCCCATCCCGCTAACGTGTTTCGGATAGGTCTTGCCAAGCGCCCAGCGTGCGATGTCGAGCTGATGGACGCCGTCGTTGCCGGCGTCTCCGGTCCCGAAGTGCCAATGCCAGTGCCAGTTGTAGTGGAAGCGATTCGCGTTGAACGGTATCCAGGGCGCGGGTCCGAGCCACGTATCGTAGTCAACGCCTTCGGGAACCGGGGAGTCTTCCTTATGGCCAATGTCGTCGCGGAGTTGAATGTTCCAGGCCTTCGCCATCAGGACTTCGCCGATTGCACCGGACTTGATGAAGTCGACGGCCTCGACGGTGGAGCGTCGGCTGCGCGACTGCGTACCGACTTGCACGATGCGCTTGTTGCGGCGGGCGACGTCGATCATCAGGCGGCCTTCGCGGATATTGTGCGACGGAGGCTTCTCGACGTACACGTCTTTTCCGGCGTTGCAGGCAAGGATGGCCGCGGGAGCGTGCCAGTGGTCCGGTGTAGCAATGACGACGGCATCGACTTCGGGATCGTCGAAGAGATGCCGCATGTCGTTCGTTTCTTTAGCGCGCTTTGCGCCGGCGTTGGTGATCTCGGCCTGCGCGCGTTCGAGCGAGGCTTGGTCAGCGTCGCAGATGTGCGTCACGTTGGCGTGGTCGAGGCCGAGGTAGGTGCGGGTGAGTCCCCGGCCGCGCCCGCCGACGCCGATCATTCCGATGTTGACTTTGTCGTTGGCCGCGACGGCCTTGCCTGCGGCCGCGGTCGCGAGCGTCGCGCCGATGAAGTATCGCCTGTTCATGACAAACCTCTTCTCCATTCCATACGTCGTTGGAGTCGGCCCAGCGGCTGTCCCCGAAGTGATCCTATGATAAACACTTTTACCCTCGGGCGGTGAGTGTCTATGATCCACGGACGGTGGGCTATAATTCTTTCTCGCTCGCCGTGCCCTCATTTCGGAGCAGACGGTGAACAAAGGGAGGCTGATTTGACTCGACGGGACTGGATCTCTTCAAGCGCTGGGGCAGTGTTGGTGGCGTGCGCGCCGGGCGAAGAGGCTGCCGAAAAAGAGCCCGCTGAGACCGACGTAAACGGCCGCATCATCGATGCGCATGTCCATGTGTGGACGCCGGATACCGAAAAGTATCCGTTGCACCCGAACTACAAGAAAGAGGAGATGGACCCGCGGAGCTTCACGGCCGAGGATCTGTTCGCGCACTGCCGACCGTCAGGTGTGGACCGTATCAACCTGATCCAGATGTCGTTCTACGGCACCGACCACAGCTACATGCTCGACATGATGGCGAAGTACCCTGACAACTTTGCCGGGACCGGCGTGCTGCCCGATGTCCTTGACGATGACTCGCAGGACCCATCCGAAATGATGGTCGAGTTGGGTGCGAAGCTCTGCTACGCCTTTCGAGTGCGGGGCGGCTACAACCGCAAGGATGTCGAGCAGCCAAACTGGATGAGCCATCCCAAGTGGGACAAGATGTTCGAGACCGGGGCCAAGCATAACCTGGCATTGAGCTTCCTGATGAATCCCGGCGATATGACGGAAGTCGGCCGCATGTGCGCCAAATATCCCTACACGCCGGTCATCATCGACCACCTGGCGCGGATTGGCGCCAAGGGTGCGCCCATCACTGACGAGCAGGTAGATGAGCTGTGTGGATTGGCCAAACACAAAAACATCCAGGTCAAAGTCGGCGCCTTCTATGCGCTGGGGGCTGCCGTCCCGCCGTATACCGACTTGCTGCCGATGATCGAGCGGGTGGTCCACGCCTACGGCCCGGACCGCTGCATGTGGGAAAGCGACTGCCCGTTCCAGGTGCAAGAGCCGCACAACTACGATGACTCGGTAGCTCTCATCCGTGATCACGCCGATTTCCTCAGCGCGTCGGACAAGGAAAAGATCCTGGTAAGAACGGCTGAGAAGTTCTTCTTCGATCGTTGAGTCAGGTTTTCACGGTCCTTGGCCGCGTACCGCCGAGCCTGCACCCCCTGCTCTGTCGGTTCCAGTTGATTCTGTTTCGTGGGCGGGCTGGGCTACAATCAACTGCGAGCGTTACCCTGTGCTGATTGCTCTGCCTCCCCGCCGGCTTAAGCAGGTTCGCCGCCTTTCTTTGGCTGCTAGCGTGCTGTTCTATTGCCTAACGGTCATCGTGCTGCTGGTGTCGGGCACGACCGTCATCGAGGCCGAAACTCCTGCCCGGCTTCTGACCATCACGTCCGAGCCCTCGTTTATGCCTGCCCAGCGCAACTGGGAGCGCCTGGGGGTTGCCGACTGGGAACTGCGCCACCTGGAACGCTTCTATCGCGGCGATGGCTACGAAGGTTGGAATATCGCCTACAAAAGCCTCGAACTCAACATGACGGGCGTATTGACCCGCCCCTACATTCGCGAGGACGACGAGATCAAGTATCCGCTCGTCGTGCTCAACCACGGATCCGACCGAGGCGTTGACGCTCGTTATCGCGCCGTGGCCTTGGACCTTGCGCGCCGTGGCTATGTGGTGTTGGCTCCCACGTTTCGCGGACGGGCCGGGCCGGAAGGTCGCTCCCAAGGAGTTGTCCAAATCGGCCGCAACGAAGTCATCGACCTACTGCAGCTTACCCAGCTTGGCCGCAAACTCGAATACGTCGATTCGCTGCGCATGGCTGTCATCGGTGAAGGTCACGGAGCAACGGCCGCGCTTCTGGCAATTGAGCGCTCGAACGTCTTCCGAGCAGCGGTCATCGCCTCGCCGCTTATGTTCTCCGGCATGGCCGAGTACGGCTTTGCGGGAATCAACCGCCTCGTGGAATTGCAGGACGAGCTGTTTGGCCGCGAGCTCTCACGCACGGAACTCGTCCGAGAGCTGTATGCGCGCGAGATGTTTCGTCACGCCAAATGCATCCGCACCCCGATGCTGTTCATCCATGCGGATACGGACCCAAGCTACACGGACCAGCGGCGATTTTTGGGCGTCGCGGCCGAGGGCACGGTCAAACCCACGGTCCGGGAATTTCCCGGTATGTTCCCGACGTTTTTGACCGCCGCGGACGATGGGACCCGCCCTCCTCTGTGGCACGATGAGCGGGACCGTGCCTGGGAGGAGATCTTCTTCTTCCTGGAAGAGCAGATGCCGGAACCGCCTGCTGAAAAAGACGCGAAATAGGGTTTCCGAGAGTGCCACGTCCGCAACGACAGCGAGAGGCTGGTTTTGTGCGTCTTATCCTGGTGCTGGCTTTGCTCGCTGGAGCCATATGGGCGGGGTACATCGTCCGTGACAAACGTCTGTCCGTATCCGATCTCGAAACTTGGTTCACTGAACCACAGCCGATCGGGCGGCGGGCGGGTGATCCGCTCGCGCGCTTGGGCATCGACCCGGGCGATCTGCGTGAGGGTGACAGCTCAGGTCTACGATTTGCCCGTCTGACGAAGTACCTCAACGACGCGCACGCGGTTGTCACACACACGGCTGATGATTCCAGCCCGAAAGTGCCCGACACGATCGCGGTCCTGGATCGCTACGACATCAAAGCCACGTTTTTCATCAGCACCGCCCGACGCGCCGAGGACCTCTGGCCGGTGTTGTCGCGCGCGGTAAAGAACGGGCACGAAGTCGGCTCGCACGCCCGGACGCACCCTTGCCAATTCCCGCCTGACCGTTGGTTCTGCACACTGGCGTATTCCAACGACGAGCTGATCGGGTCGCGTGACGACATTCTTGCGCGCGTAGATCAGCCCCATGTCTGGTCTTTCGCCTACCCGTGCGGTCTCTGCAACGAGCACGACTTCGTGCGGGATAAGCTGCGGCACGCCGGCTACCTCGTCGCGCGTATCTATCCCGATGAAGCCAACGGCGGCCATCTCGTGCCGGACATGAATACCTGGGACGAGCGGCGCTACCGGGCGACCTACACGCAGGCCGTGCAAAAGGACGGCGGCATTGCTCCATCGGGCCGTACGGACGTTGTCGCGATCAACGCCAAGTTCGACGAAGTGGTCGCGGCCGGTGGTATCTACAACTTCCTGACCCATCCGAACTGGCTCGATTTTGAAGAGGGTTCATTCTACGAGCAGCACCTCGAACACATCGCGCGGCGGGCTGATTGTTGGTACGTCCCGATGGGACCGCTGTATGCCTATCAGACGGTCAGCGAACACACCGAGGTGCAGGCACTGAGCGATGGCCGTTTCACCGTGACGCACGATCTTTCACCGTGGGTCTTTCCGAATAGCGTGACCATCGAGTTCGCGACCGGGGGCAGGGAAGTCAGCGGAGTGCGGTCCGAGCGCGGCGAGATTCCGCTCAGGGGCGTGGCGCCGACGTATGGCTGGGATGACGAGTTCTACCGCCTCGACGGGGACCGCCTCCTAGTCACCGTCAGGCCCAACACGGTGCTGCAGATTCTGTAGGCACTGTCACTCAGCCGGCCGGCGAAATGCTTGCTGATTCTCAGTTAGAGGAACGGGAATCCAAAGGAGACATGGTCCATTCTTCTTGACCACGGCAGAGTAGTCTTCTAAACTCGTGAATGAACGGCGCTATCGTCTAAGGGTTAGGACGGAGCCCTCTCAAGGCTCAAATACGGGTTCGAATCCCGTTAGCGCTACCACCCCTACCCCTTATCCTTCAATGAGTTAGAGTCTGCGAAGTGGGCGGCGTGCAACCATATGCAACCATCCGTCCGGCTCAGGAAATCTGGGTAGGCTTTCGCTCGACAGTCGAGCGGAACAGGGTGTCCCAAGTTTCGGCGTCGTCAACGTTGTCTTTCGGAATGGCATGCGCGTAGATCTTCTTCGTCGTCGCGACGCTGCTATGGCCTAATCTCTTGCTGACCGACGTCGTAGACCTGCCCTCGCTAATAAACTGTGAGGCGTGAGAGTGGCGTAGCGTGTGGATTCCTACGCCCTGGAACCCTGCTTTGCGGGCAACGAGGCAGGCCTTCGCGGTCACGATATCGGGCTTGAGGTAGTTTTCGGCGTGGTCACCGAACACTAGATCCAGATTTTGGCGGTAGTCGTCACCGAGTAGAACGCGGTTCTTGTCTTGTGCCTGCCGATGCATCCTCAGGACCTCGACAACTGACGAGGGAAGTGTCAGGACGCGACTTCGGCGATTCTTAGTGCTCTTGAGCCGGAGCCCTTCGCGCGTTTGCTCCAGGCTCTTAGAAATGGTGACGGTTGGTGTGTCGAAGTCAATATCGGTCCATGTCAACGCGAGCGCCTCTTCACGGCGGCAACCTGTCGCGGCGGCGAACAACAGAATCTCGTAGAGCCCGAAGGATCGAGAGATGTCGAGGTACCACGAGAGTTGATCGGCATCGAGGACAACCGCTTCCTTCGGTTCGACCTTCGGAAGTTCAACACCGGCCATCGGGTTGGACTCCCGGAGTTTCTTCTTGACGGCAGCCTTCAGGATGACATCGAGCACGCTGGCAACATGGCGGACTGTCTTTGCGCTCAGCGGGTGGGCCTGTTTCGTCTTGCGATTCCGCCCACCGGATTCGAGTAGGCGGAACAGAACCGGCTCAATCATCAGTGCGGTGAGGTCCTGAAGCTTGACGGGGCCAAGGTGGGGGAGAGCATAGGTCTAGTTTGTCAGCGCCGTTCTCAGCACTTGAGGAGATGCACAAGTTCTACCGGCGTGACCTCTGGGCGAACCAGGATGTCTACGTCGAAGTCTGGGCGGAAAGTGATTCCGTCGCCGGCATCATCGCGGACGTCACCAACGAGTTCGACGTCCCGGTGATGGTTTGCCGCGGGTATTCGAGCACAACGTTCTTGTACTCCGCGGCGCAGAACATCGAGGCAGTCGGCAAGCCGGCGTACCTGTATCAAGTGGGCGACCACGATCCGTCCGGCGTTGACATCGCCCGCAACACCTAGGAACGCATCAGAGAATGGTCGCCCAGCATCGATGTCCACTTTGAACGGATTGCAGTTCTACCGGAACAGATCGAGGCATGGAACCTACCGAGCCGCCCCACCAAGAAGACTGATACCCGATCTCGGGGTTTCACCGGCGAGAGCGTCGAGGTGGAAGCCATCGAACCGGGCGTGCGGCGTCAACTTGTTTGCGATGCCGTCGAACAGCACGTTGACGGTGAACTGCTAGAGAGAACCAGAGACATCGAAGCTGTCGAAACGTCGACGCTTTCGAACATCATCAGTCGTCTACCCGAGGGGTACGACGGTGGGGCTCACCGTGCCTAGTGCCCTCACGACGAAGTTCGTCAACCATCACCGTCGTAACCGACCGGGCAATGATGGCCGGGCGGTCCGAGGGCAAGACCGTCCCGAGCCAGTCCCAGCCGATGACCCCTTTGGCGTGAGCCGCGACGACTTACCGGAGCGAGAACGTGAGGCCCGTGAGGGGCCGAAAGGGGTATGGGGGGCGAAATATCTAGGCGCTGGATCCCAAATGGAAACCCGGTTTCTTTTGTGTGTGCGTCCATAACCGATCGCTATGTCTAGACCGAGAAAACCAACCGAACTGAAGCGAATGCAAGGCACGCTGCGCAAGTCGCGACAGAACCCGAATGAGCCGACGCCGATTAGGGGAAGGCCTGATCCACCGGACAGCCTGACGCCGGAAGCTCGGGCGGTCTGGCCGGGTCTCTGTGACATCCTGGACGGTATCGGGGTACTGACCCGTGCCGACGTGTTCGCCCTCCACGGGTTGGCTGAGGCATACGCCGACATGGTTGAGGCCCGACAGCTATGCCAGGACGGGCAACGCGGGCATGGTCGTTACAGCGATGCCGACCGGCGCTTTCTGGCGTACCTACGGGTGTTCGGGTTGACCCCGGCTGACCGCTCGAAGGTCTCGGTAGTCACTGAGCCGAAGAGAAATAAGTTTGCCGACCTGATAGAGATGCCGAGTCACGATGACTAGGTCGTTCATTGTACTCGCGCACGCGCGCGCACATCAGCAATTTAAGGCGAATTCGCATCTGGCTAGGCTGGGATTTCGGGGCGGTGGACCGTAGAGATTTGCCCCCCTATATCCCCCTTGGGGCCTCACGCGAAAGGAAAGACGAAAGGACCGACCGATGACCGACACCAAGATACAGGAGGCACGAGCCCAGCGCTGGATTGGTGGTGCGAACCCGATATGAACGAAGCCTGACGGCAGACGCTTCGCGTGGGCGCTATGTGAGATGAGGAGGTCGGGTCGGGAGTAAGTTGGGACACCACTCAAGGAGGTGTCCCATGACACGATTACGCCGACAGATGCTCGAGGGACTCGAGCGTCGCAACTACTCAGTCAGTACGATTCGCTGCTACCTCGACGCGGTCGAAGACTTTGCGCTCTACCACCGACGGTCGCCCGACCGGTTGGGGCCCGAACACATCCGCCAGTACCAAGCCCACCTGTTTCGCGATCGCAAGCTCGGGGCCAACACCGTGGCGCAACGCCTGACCGGGCTGCGGTTCTTCTACTTCAAGACGCTGCGCAGGAGTTGGGACCTCAGCCTGACACCCTATCCGAAGAAGCCGCGCCGACTGCCGAGCATTCTGTCTCCCCAGGAAGTGGCCCGCATGATCGACGCCGCCGACAGCGCGTTCCATCGCATGATCGTGATGACGCTCTACGCCACCGGGGTGCGCCGAGCCGAGCTGACGCAGCTGAAGCTCAACGACATCGATTCGGAACGCATGGCGGTCCACGTCCGCGGCGGCAAAGGCCGTAAAGACCGCGACGTGATGCTCTCCGAGCAGTTGCTGGTCCACTTGCGAGAGCACATGCGCCGACTGCGGCGCAGGCCCCAGCAGTGGCTGTTCCCCGGAGGGAAGTGGCACACGAGCGATGATCCGATCACGAGCAATGTGCCCTGGCTCGCATGCAGCCACGCCGCCCACAGGGCCGGCATCACCAAACCCGCCCACCCCCACATCCTGCGTCATTGCTTCGCCACCCACTTGCTCGAAGCCGACGCCGACTTGCGCACCATCCAGATGCTGCTGGGGCATCGCGACCTGGAGCAGACGGCGGTCTATCTGCACTTGTCGGCGCGCCACTTCAGCAGGGTCGCCAGCCCTCTGGACTCGTTGCAGCTGAGCTCATCGAGACAGCAAGATCCCGGGCATTCGTAGATGCCACGGCCACCCGTGGAGGTGGCGGATCTGGTTCGCACCGCCGGAGAGCGTTTCATCGAGACGAGTCGCGGCTGGCTGAGCGGACAGTATCTGAAAGTGCTGTCGGCCATCACCCGTTGCCGCACCGCCGAGTTGGGCGGTCATTTCGACGAGTGCAGCGACTGCGGCCATCAGACCGCCATCTCTTACAACTCGTGTCGCAATCGGCATTGTCCCAAGTGCCAGGCCGGCACACGCAAGCGCTAGCTGGAAGATCGCCGCTCCGAACTTCTGCCGGTGCGCTATCTGCATGTCGTGTTCACGCTGCCGCGGATCCTCTCGCAGCTGGCCTTACAGAACAAGGATGCGATCTACTCGCTGCTGCTCACAGCCAGCGCGAAGACGCTGCTCACCGTCGCTCGCGATCCTCGCCATCTCGGAGCTAAGATCGGCTTCCTCTCGATCCTGCACACCTGGAATCAGCGCCTGCAAGAACACGCCCACGTCCATACGGTCGTTCCCGCCGGGGGGCTCTCACTCGATCACAGTCGCTGGATCGACGCGCCGTCGAAGAACTTCTTCCTACCTAAGCAGGTCCTCGCCGAGGTCTTTCGCGGTAAGTTCATCGACGGTCTCAACAAAGCCTTCGCCCAAGGCGAGCTCAGCTTCTACGGGTGCTTCGCGCCGCTCCATCAACCGCGCAACTTCAAGGCCTTTGTGCGGACGCTCTACCGCAACAAGTGGGTGGTCGAAGTACGGCCGCCCTTCGGAGGGCCGGGGAAGGCTCTGGAGTACTTGAGTCGTTACACCCACCGGGTGGCGATCTCGAACCAGCGCCTGGTCTCGTTCGAGCAAGTCCAGGTCACCTTCCGTTGGCGCGATTCGGCCCACGGCAACCAACAACGGCTCTTGACGCTCGCGCTTTACGAGTTCTTGCGCCGCTTCCTGTTGCATGTGCTGCCCAGCGGCTTCCACCGCATTCGCTACTTCGGCTTTCTGACGAACTCCCAACGCGGCAAGCTGTTGCCGCTATGCCGCCGGCTGATCGCTCGCGTCAACCCTTCGCGCACGATCTCCTACTCGGATGCCGAACCCGCTCGCAGTGGTTGGGTCTGTCCTCAATGCGGCGGGCCCATGCGGCTCGCCAAGCGCTTCAGCACCGCTGAACTGCGCATCCACTCGCCGCCCTGTCTCGCCGCCTGATGCTACGCCCTTCTCCCACTCGATCCACTTGGCCGCTTCGGCGCGAACCGTCCTCGTGCGCCTTGTCGAGCTGCCGTGGACTGATCGGCTGTCTCTTGCTGCTCTGTCGGCAACAAAAACGCTCCGATCCTCGTCTCCTCACCACTTCCCAGCCAGCTGTCCAACCCCTCGATCGCCCTCGAAAGGCTACCAGCCTCTCCTCACCGCCTTTAACCAATCTGATTCAAAACCCATAGACCCGTAGCCCTCCTCGAACGGCTCCCTTCATATCGTTGTAAACGCAAGCGACTCCCTCTGCCGTCTCGTGGCCCCCCTGCTCGGGTCGCCTGCGTTACAACACTCTGATATAACTCTCTCTTATTGAGTAGCACAGTCCTGCTCGCGGTCACGGAACTGCTTGTGTCAATGGGCCAGGCGCTGACTCTTTGTCCGTTTAGTCTTGTCGCAGCTTGTCAATCTCGACCCGTAGCCGAACGCTGTCAGTCACCGGATGTCCTGCCAGAACGTCCTCTTCGCGAAACGTGGCCATCAGGATGATTCCGTCGGGCGTGCGGTTGTAGTCGTAGACGAGGTAAATTGTCCCGTCGTCCGCCTGCACACCATCGGGATACGTCACCTTCTCCCGCCCATCGAGCAACAGCCCACCCTTCCAGGTCTTGCCATCGTCGGCCGAGAGATATGCGGTCAATTGCTCCCGCCTCGTTCGGACATCAAGCGGACCGTGTTTGACCAACAAGAGATTACCGGAAAGCAGGCGGCGAACGAAAAACCGGGACGTCGGATGCTTAATCATTGTCGGCTCGACTGGACTCCAGGTTCTGCCGCCATCCCGCGAAAAGCACTCTGCGATGCCCCGGCTGCGGACGAGCATCCACAATGTACCGTCCTTGCGCTCGACAATCATCGGCTCGTCCGGTCCCCGCCTCGCCGGATCGGTGATGTTAGCCGTGCCTCGGAGCTCAAAGGTCCGACCCTGGTCCGTTGAGGCGAATACCCGGCAACTGTTCTCCGTCTTCCAGACCGACGCAGGGAAGAGCCAGTGTCCGTTCTTGAGCGCCGTCGGCTTGTTGAGCATGATGCCGTCCCCGATACGCCTCGGACGGCTCCACTGCGGCTCCTCGGAATCCGGATTATCAGTGACGATCGACCAGACCCCATAGCGCCCGTCCTGCTGCCCGAAACTCTGTCCCCAGAAAACCCACATGCGTTCCTCGGGGTCGACCCAGATGGCCGCCGACATCGCCCGCACTCCTTTGCGGGGCAGAACCATGAGCTTCACATCCGACCAGGATTGCCCGTCATCATCGCTACTCCTCAGCACCTGGTAATTGCGCGTGCTCTCGACATCCCTTCCGTAAACGGTCCACAGCCGACCTCTCGCGGTTCGCTCGATGCCGGGGACACCCTGCCTCGTCGTCGGAGGAATGTGACGCGGCCAGGGCGAGCGAATGATGTGCGCCGGCTTTAAGGCCGTATCGGCCTCGGACGAACGATCCCTCCGTTGCGCCGCGTCCTGCTGCGCCGCGCCGACCGTAGACACACCACCGGCCAACGCAATGAGAAACTCCTTGCGAGTGGCCCGTCTCATGACGTGTGATAAGCGCTTCATTCTGATTCTGTCTCGGTCACGGCGCGGAGCTGTGTGATCACCGACCGCAAACGGACCTTGTCGGTGATTGCGCGTCCCGCACGTGCGTCCTTTTCACCGAACGCCGCCATGACAACCGAACCCACTCCCTTCTTCCCTGCCCGGTTGAGTGTGTAGCGCTGGTGATCGTAAATGACGTAGATCATGTCATCGGCAGCCTGAATGCCGTCGGGATACGAAGACTCGCGCTCGTCCAACAACAAGCCACCCTGCCACGACGCTCCGTCATCGTCCGAAACGAAGGCCGTCAGGTGCGAGCGTCTTCCATCCGGAGCGTTGTTTCGCACCATGAGCAGTGCGCCAGACCTCAATCGCCTGATGAAGAAGCGCTTGTTCGCCGCTTGGCGACCCTCCATGTAAAGGGTGCTGGGTTCCCACGTCCGGCCGCCGTCAGTCGAAACGCTCTGGCCTATCCCCTTCGTCGTCCTCACCAGCATCCAGAGACTGCCATCGCGCCGCTCGACCAGCATGTGCTCGTCCACCCGCGTGTTCGGTACCCGGACTTGTCCGATGCGCTCGAACGTCTTCCCTTGATCCGTCGATCGATAGACATTCGATCCGCGCTCCTCGCCGAGATCGTGCTCCAGCATCTGCTTCGTGTAAGGCGCGAGGTCATCGTCATCCAGCCTGATATTCGGGACATTCGTGTTGTCGCGCCACAGGCCGATGGGTAAGAGCCAGTTACCGTTGCTCAGCACCGTGGGTTTGTTCAACATGACTCCGTTGGCAATCCGCCTGGGCTCCGACCACTTCGAGTCCTCGGATTCCGGGTCGTCCG
>Ga0310121_10001710_pt1 | contig 21840 bp, 21 predicted proteins | sample CB27_Tmax_986_MG_FD_203504 | JGI IMG/M metagenome (GOLD analysis project Ga0310121, IMG submission 203504) | Marine microbial communities from Western Arctic Ocean, Canada - CB27_Tmax_986 | ecosystem: Environmental > Aquatic > Marine > Oceanic | place: Canada: Western Arctic Ocean | collected...
TTGGCTATGATGCGCTGTGGACGGTGTTGGCAGTTGTCGCGATTGTTGTAATAACCGTGCCGCAGATTCGCTTCTCCGATCCTGATTACACACCGGGGGACATTGCCGAGACTGAGGTAACGGCACCCATCGACCTTACGGTTCCCGACCCGGTGTCCACGGAACGACGCCTCACGGACGCTGACCAAAGCGTCCTAGACGTTTACGACTACACGCCTATAGCGCACGAGTACGGCAAGAGAATTGTTCAGAGGTTGTTTGCCTGGGGCCGGTTAAACATCGTCAACACAGGAATCGTTTGGGACGATCTCGCTGAAGAAGCTCGTTTTGACCTAGAGCAGAAGGCAATGGCTGTGGCGGGGTACCCACTTCCGAAGGAGCTCATTGGGGCGTTGTCTACAGAAGACGCTGGCTTCTCTATCGTTACTGAACTAGCCGTCGCAGGCACGCTGATTTCGTTCAGTGAGGAAAACCTGATTGGCACGATTGAGCAAACGAGACTTGGTGCCCCGGCTGCGATCAACGTGCGTGATACGGAAACCCAAAATGAACGGCGTTTGCCGGACACTGGTTCTGTCCTGGAAATGGAGAGCGCTCGGGCGGAGCTTCAGCTGGCTTTAACAGATAGGCTTCTTTTCTCAGAGAAGACTGAAGAGACGCTCACAGAACTTGTTGCTGGCCTGTTGGCCGCAAACTTGAACTACAGTAGCAACGCTACACAACAGCGTCGGCGTGAGGCAACTGACGGGGTCGAGCCAGTTTTCTACGAAGTTAAACGTGGTCGTGTGTTGTTGCGCCAAGGTGACGAGGTTACGGCGCAGAAAATTTTGGAGCTTGAGGCACTGCAGCAGCAATATCGCACCGATTGGTCACTGTTGTCGCTGGTTGGGATGGTCCTTCTAATAGCGCTAGCTGTTTTTTCGCTGTGGCGCTATGTAGTTCATTTCCAAAAGCGTGTTCGCTATCAGCGAGTACGGCGCCTCTATCCGCTGGTGTTGGTGGTTCTTGTCGGTATGGTGGCGTTAACCAGGGGGTCGTTTTTTCTTGGGGAGGCGGTGGCACAGGCTGCTCCTCTAGAGCCGTTTACGTCGGTTCTAAGCTACGGATACGCAGTACCGTTCGCATCGGGTGGTGTCCTCCTGATGCTGCTCGTTAACGTCCAAGTAGCATGGGCTTTCTCTGCCGTTTTTGGTGTCGTCATCGCGGCGATGACCCAAGATTTGGGGATGACGGTGTTCGCGCTGCTGAGTTCCTTCGCTGCACTTTACGGCATGAGCGAGTACAGGCAACGCACAGCGTTGACCCGTGCTGGCATGATAGTGGGTGGAGTTAACGCCGTTGCTGCGCTAGGTCTGGGGTTGCTGGCGCAGCCTAACCAGCAGCTGACAGCATTTGCGTTTCAGGCGCTGTGCGCGGTAGTTGGTGGCATTTTGGTGTCGGTTGTTGTGGCCATCGTGATACCGCCGATGGAACATCTCTTCCAGTCGTTAACGGACATCAAGCTACTTGAGCTTTCGAATATGAACCTTCCGGTGCTAAAGGATCTTGCAGTCTTAGCACCGGGTACTTACCACCACAGTGTCGTAGTCGGGACGTTAGCGGAAAAGGCGGCCGAGGCGATCGGGGTAAACGCATTGTTCGCTCGTGTATCGGCTTACTATCACGACATCGGCAAGCTGCAGCAGCCACAATATTTCGTCGAAAACCAGAAAGATGGCCGCAATCCACATGATGACCTCTCCCCGAATGTGAGCGCGTTGATCTTAGTGAGCCACGTTAAGGATGGAGTTGCTTACGCTCAAGAGCACGGCTTGCCGCAACCGCTTATCGATGCCATCCCACAACATCATGGGACGAGACTGATTCGCTTCTTCCATGAAAAAGCCAAGCAACTGGCAATCAAGGATGGACGAGAGGTTGACGAAAGCGAGTTCCGTTACCCCGGACCTAAACCACGCAGCAAAGAAACAGCAGTTCTTATGCTTGCAGACAGCGTGGAGGCGATTTCGAGGACTTTAAGCGATACTAGCCCGACCAACCTACGGGTAATGATCCAGCGTGCTATTAAGGACGTAGTGGACGATGATCAGCTCGATGAGTGCGCCCTGACGATCGGGGATCTTTCAAAGATTTCCGAAGCGTTCCTGAGTGTTTTGGCTGGGATGCACCACCAGAGGATCGAATACCCTGACTCCACCGAAAAGTCGGGCACTGACGTAGAGGCAAGCCTGCCAGATGAGGATAGTAGTTCGAAGTTTTCAGATCAGACCTATCATTGAGGCAGACCGGCTGCGTTGTCTCGTGCGTTGCGTGCTTCAGGACGTTGGTTTGGGCGCCGATTGCGTTTCCTTCGTATTCGTTGACGATCAGACCATGAGTGATTATCACGGGCGTTATGCTGATGTACCGGAACCTACCGATGTGCTGGCATTTCCAGTGCAGGAACGCGATCCGGACGGCGAGCTAAATCTTGGCGACGTAGTGATTTGTACTGACCAGGCAGCCCGTCAGGCCCAACGAGCGAGCCACAGTTACAGCTTCGAACTTGAGGTGTTGGCCCTGCACGGTCTGTTGCATTTATTAGGCTACGATCACGAGTGTGATAGTGGGCAAATGCATTCCCTCGAGTTACGACTGCGGCCCCAAATTAGTCGTCGTGGAGCCAAGCTGTGAATACTAATCATCCGTTAATCATCATCCTTCCTGCTGCGGCTTTGTTGCTCACTGCCGTTCTCAAAGTCGCGTCACGCGCTGTCGGGCGTCGTGAGTTGCATCGCTGGGCACGACGGACTCTTGGGGATGACGCCGACGAAGGAAGTTCCTGGGAACATATCAGTGAGACCTTCACTTCGATACGACTCGCTCGCCAGCTTTCACTTGTTTTCGTGGTCGTAGTGATTTCTAACCTTGGGCCCGGGTGGGTTGGCGCCCCAGCAGGTGGCCATTTGGCCTGGTCGATGGCCCTCGCATTGGGTGGTTACCTGCTAATCGACAAGTTGCTCCCTTTTACTATCGTTAACATGGTTGGGCCAATCCGTGTGCTCAAGGTTGGGCGACCAGTGATTGCGGTGCTACACATTTTGTTCGGCTCACCAGCCCGAATGTTGAGCGGCTTCCAGCATGGTAGCCGGGCACGAGAAGACCCTAAGGAGGATGTTCCAGAGGAAGGTGACCTCGACGCTTTTATAGATATGGCTGAGGGATCCGGTTTAGTTTCCGAGCACGATGAGGCCCTACTTCGCGGCGTCGCTGAGTTTAGCGAGGTTCTCGTTGATCACGTTATGACACCACGTGTCGACATTGTGTCAATAGCTGAATCGGCCACGTTGGGCGAGCTAAGCAGTTTGGTTGCTGAGCACAAGCACTCCCGTATCCCCGTCGTGCATGACAACATCGATCAGGTCGTTGGCATAGTTAACATCCGCGAACTGGTGGCGGCACTCGAGCGAGATGGCGCTGAGGCATTGGTACGAAGCATCGTTCGTCCAGCCATGTTTGTCCCCGAAAGGAAGCGCGTCAGCGCCTTGATGCGTGAGTTCCAACAGCGTCACGAGCACCTCGCCATCGTCGTTGATGAACACGGTGGTACCGCCGGATTGGTAACGATAGAAGACTTGCTTGAGGAGATCGTCGGTGAAATCCAGGATGAAGTTGAGGATGCAGAACAGACTTTAGTTAAACTTTCCGACGAGACTGTCGTAGCGGCGGGCAAGACAGAAATTGAAGCCGTCGAAAAGATGTTCGGCGTTAGCATCGATGCTAACGACTTCGAGACCGTCGGTGGCATGGCCTTTTTGCACTTCGGCTACGTGCCCAAGCCGGGGGAATCGTTCGAACACTCGTCGCTGTTCGTCCAGGTCCTCGAAGCCGACGACCGTCACGTGCACCGGGTGCGGATCACTGTGGCGCAGCCGGTTAGCGAATGAGCGGGACGAAGGGCTACCGAAGTGGCACGGTTGCCCTAGTCGGAAGGCCAAACGCCGGGAAGTCGACATTGTTGAATCGTCTTGTTGGCGTCAAGGTAGCGATTACGTCAAACAAGCCGCAAACAACGAGGCACCGCATTCTCGGCGTGTTGACCCGTTCTAGGGGCCAGTTTGTGTTTGTAGACACTCCCGGTGTCCATCGGCCTCACTATCGTATGAATAGGCGAATGATGCACACGACGCGCTCGGTGTTACGGGATGTTGATCTCATTGCCTTGCTAATCGACGTTACCGAGAAATTTGGGGCTGGCCTGCAGTACGCTATCGATCTTGTTGGAAGGACCGAAGTGCCCACTTTTCTCTTGCTCAATAAGATCGATTGCATTGCCAAGCCTAAGCTGCTCCCTGCGATTGCATCCTATAGTGAGAAGGGCTCCTGGGCCGAGGTGATTCCTATCTCGGCGCGGGAAGGTGATAATTGTGAATGCTTTCTTGATGCAGCCCACAACTACCTTCCGAAAGCTGGGCCGCTTTTTCCCGACGACTCTCTGACCGACAAGTCTGAGCGTTTCTTGGCGGCCGAGCTGGTGCGGGAGCAGGTTCTGCGTCGCACGCGAGATGAGTTGCCGTACACGACAGCAGTGATCGTCGACGAATGGCAGGAGCCTGAGCAAGACGAAGGCACTGTACGAATTTTTGCGACCATCATGGTTGATGCGGAGTCACAAAAGCCGATTATCATCGGGCGGGGAGGCAAGATGCTTAAAGCCGTGGGTACTGTGGCTCGCGCGCAAATTGAGGCCATGCTGGGCCGGAAGGTCTTTTTAGACCTGCACGTGAAGGCTCGGCCAGGGTGGCGTGAAGACCCACCCGTGCTGGATCAATTGGAGATCAAGGACTGATGGCACGACAGCAAATAGCAGTGTTGGTGGATCCCTTGCGCAGGTTGCTGCGCCGGGGGGCCACTGGAAATACGGCGAACATGTTGCGCAAGCTGCATGCTGCGGACGTAGCTCGGCTTGTCGATTTTCTGACCGATGATCAGAAAGACACCGTTTTCACACTTATGTTGCACGAGGCGCCGGCGCGAGCGGCCGATTTGATCTGTGAACTCGACGCGCCAGTGGCTGTCAGGTTCCTAGCTGATCTTCCGGACGCTCAGGTGGCTAGTGTTATTGCCGAACTTGACCCGGATGACGCTGCCGAGATTATTCCGGCAATGCCCGAGGAGCAGGCTGAGCGTGTCCTTGACCTGATGAAGGACAGTGCCTCGGAACCTGTGGAAGGGCTACTTTCGTATGAAGAAGAGACCGCCGGCCGAATCATGAGCCCAGAGGTCTTTGCTCTTGAGGAGCATGTTTCAGCTGCCAACGCGATTGCTGCCTTGCGAACATCACGGTCAGAAGATCTTGAAATGGTCTTCTATTTGTACGTCGTGGACGATCGAGGGCACCTCGTCGGCGTCTGTTCGCTGCGCGAGTTGCTCCTTGCTGATCCGGCAGTAAAACTCGGTGAGATCATGAATACCCGATTGACATCGGTAAATACTGGAACCGACCAAGAGGAGGTCGCCCGCCTGGTGGCTCGATACGATCTATTGGCCCTGCCGGTTGCGGATGACGAAAACAAGCTGGTCGGCATAATCACTGTGGACGACGTCATCGACATCATGCGTGAAGAGGAAACCGAAGACATGTTGCTGATGGCCGGTGTTGGTGAAGGTGATGAGGAAGAGGTCTTGCGTGCGCCCATCTGGAGAAACGCCCTGCAGCGCTTTCCCTGGCTACTGGCGGCATTCGTTGGTGGCATTATCGCTTGGCAGATCTACGAGCGTTTTGCAGTCAAACTAGATACGAACAGTGGTGATAGTGGAGTGTCCTTGATTATTATCCTGGCGGGCTTCATTCCGATCATCGCCGGGATGGGTGGCAACTCGGGGACGCAGTCTGCAACCATAGTTGTTAGGGGCCTGGCTACCGGGCGAATTCACGGAGGGGACGACTTTCGTGTGGTGGCACGGGAACTCGGGGTTGCAACTATTATGGGGGTCACGTTCGGTGGCTTGCTTGCCGTTGTTGCAAGGATGGGGATGGGTTCTTATGAGATCCCGCCGCTGATGTCGGCCGTTCTTGGTTTGGCAATCGCTGCTAGCATGACGATGGCCGCTGTGGTCGGTGCCGCGGTGCCGATGCTCATTCGGCGGATTGGCTTTGATCCAGCGATCGCCACCGGCCCGGTCATTACCACTGCCATCGATGTCGTGGGCGTCGCCACCTATTTTCTGATCGCCACGATGTTGTTGGCGGGCTGAGAGACCAGGTGCCGCTGCGACAAACTCCCGCCTATGCTTTACGCCACTATCCGCTCGGCGAAGCTGACCTGATCATTGTTTTCTACACGTATAATTTCGGGTGTGTGCGGTCGGTGGCTCGCGGTGCACGGCGAGTTCGGAGCAGGTTCGGGAGCGCCTTCCAGCCGTTCACCCAAAGCGAGCTAGTGTTTTTCGAGAAGGAAACACAGGATCTCACCCGCGTGGCGTCCTGTGAAGTCTCTCGTTCTTTCTATGAATCATTGCTGACCCCCGAATCAGCCGCGCTAGCAGCCTACTTTGCCGAACTTATGACGGAGTTTACCGTCGAACGCGACCCCAATCCGGCATTGTTTCGGCTCATCAGTGCCGTTTTCGAGGCTGTTGAAGGAGGCATTCCGTTGCCCATCGTGGCTCGTTATTTCGAGGTCTGGATGCTGAAGTTGTCGGGCTTTCTACCGCTGCTGACAAGTTGCGGTACCTGTGGCAAGGAACTGGAAGCGGCACGGTGGGCGGTGCGGCACCCCCCGGAGTTCGTCTGCCGTGAGTGCCACAAACAGTTTGTTGGCAGTAGGCTTCTGTCGCCTGCGGGTACGACCCTGCTAAAGGAAATTCTCAAGAAGAAGCCACAGGAGGTTGCGGCTGGTGCAGGCCATGATGCGCAGGCGGTCCATCGGCTTGCTACTGTTAACCGGCTATTGATTCAAGGCCACATTGGCAAGGAGCTTCGTACGGTAAGGTACCTTGATCGTCTGCGACGAGGTACACGTAAGCTGCGCTTGCACACTGCTCAACATTAGCTGGTCCGCCGTCAGGGGGATCCATCGTACACTGACTATGAGCAACATCCACATCCTGGACTCGCTCGTTATCGATCGCATCGCCGCTGGCGAAGTCGTTGAACGGCCTGCATCGGTAATCAAGGAGCTGATTGAGAACTCGCTTGATGCCGGGGCGAGACGCATTTCAGTGCAAATAGAAGACGCCGGGACCGGGCTCATAGAGGTGGTGGATGACGGGCATGGTATTGATCCCGTGGATGTGGAGCTCGCCTTTGCCCAGCATGCGACTAGCAAGGTCGCAACGCTTAATGATCTAGACGAGATTACTACACTGGGGTTTCGCGGTGAGGCACTGGCGAGTATCGCTTCAGTGTCGCGCATTGAACTCACGACTGGGACCGGCGATGGACCAGGTGTTCGTGTCAAAGTGGAGGGGGGGCAAACTCTCCACGTTGAGCGGGTCGCTTGGCCACACGGGACCACAGTGCGAGTCGCAGATCTTTTTTTCAACACACCAGCGCGCCGTAAGAACCTAAAAAAACCGGCGACGGAGCTGCGCCACGCTAGCCAGGTAATTACCGACTACGCACTTTGCCGGCCCGACATCTATGTCAGCCTAGCCCACGGGAAACGCTCGCTAATGGCGTCGCCACCGGCAGCCACTCTGGCTGATCGTGTAAACGACATTTTTGGTGATCAGGTTGCATCGAATTGGTTGCCGGTGGAGGGACAGTCGGGACCATTGTCGATTCGGGGTGGTATCACTAGTCCAGATCACCAGCGGCCGAATCGCAATGAGATTCGTTGGGTTGTGAACGGGAGACCAATTTCTGACTATCGACTAGTCCACGCACTTGTAAGCGCCTACGAATCTTTGCTTGACCGTCAGAGGTTCCCGGTCTCTGTGATTTCCCTTGAACTTCCAGTGGGGGATGTGGACGTCAACGTGCATCCGCGCAAGGCCGAGGTTCGTTTTTCTAACCCAAGCGCTGTCTACCGAGCGGTCCGTAACTCAGTGCGGGAGTCTTTGGCACGACAACTTGCCCCCGTAAACATTCTACGGAGCGATGGCCGACTCCGGGACGGGAACGCCCCGGGGTATGTCGTGGAGTCAGAAAGCGCTGCAGATAGCCTTGGCGGGTTGCAGTATCGCGAGGCTGGTGAGGTAGGCAGTCAATCGTTACCAGTTAATGATTGGATCGTGGCGGAGGGTACGCCAACGGCGATTCGCGACCAGTCTATTTCGTCTCCGGGCAAAGAGATTAGAGGAACTGTTGGATCTATACGGCCACTAGCCCAGTACGACAATACCTACATCGTTGCGGCGGACCGTAAAGGTCTTTTGGTTATCGACCAGCATGTTGCCCACGAGCGAGTTCTCTACGAACAGGTGTTGACACAGGTTGAGGCCCATACCGTAGAGGCACAGCATCTTTTGGTGCCGGAAACTATCGAGCTTTCTGCTGGCGAGGCAGCGATTATTGAGGAACATTCGGACCTGCTGGAATCTCTAGGTTTTGTAATTGAGCCTTTCGGTGGCAAAACTTGGGCGTTAAGGACGGCACCTGCCATTCTCGGGAGTCGGAAGCTCAGCGAGACGGTGCGTTCGTTAATCACGTCATTGGAGCAGGGGGCTGGTCCCGAGGCAATCAAAGACGCGCGTCAAGACATGGCGGCCTCGATTGCTTGCCATGCGGCGGTTCGTGCAAATCACCCTCTAACGCGTGAGGAAATGGTGCACCTGATCGCTGACCTAGAGCGCTGCGAGTCCCCGACACGCTGCCCCCATGGACGACCAATCCTGGTCCGGGTCGATCACGACGAGTTGGAGCGTCGACTGAAGCGACACTAGGAGGTTGCTGGGCGGCTCCCCGGTTTCTGGATCGGCTCGTGAGCTGCGCACTGCGGGCAGGCGTTGACTTTGAACGTTGGAATGTCGAGCGCGATCAAAGATATTAGCGGTAGCCCACCGATGTTATCCAAACCGCTACGGTTTGCGATGCAAGCTACCCCAACGGGTTTACCACCGCAGAACCGAATAGCCTCGACTGTTTCAAGGGTGCTACGCCCAGTTGTCACAACATCTTCGACGACCAAGATGCTGAGACCGGGGCCAAGCACAAAGCCACGGCGTAACAGCGTCATCTTTCCGTCGACGCGCTCGGTGAAACAAGAGCGCGTGCCAAGGGCACGTCCTACCTCGTGGCCAACAATGATGCCGCCCAGAGCAGGGGAAACTACCGCGCTGATCTGGCCGGCTACCGCCTTGCGCCAGCGTCTGGCCAGCTCACGCCCCATTTTTTCGGCCAATGCAGGGTGCTGCAATGCCACCGCGCACTGCAGATACTGTGGCGAGTGCAAGCCGGACGATAGTTGGAAATGGCCGTCCATGAGGGCGCCTGAAGCGGCGAGCAATCTAATGATTTCTTGGCCTTTCATGTTGTTGCCTTCCAGACCACCTTGCCTGCCACGATCGTGAGCACCGGCCAACCCTTGAGTTCCCAGCCGTCAAATGGCGTGTTGTAACTCTTACTGGAGAACGCTGAGACATCGACAGTGGCCGTTCGGTCTAGATCCAATACAGTGACGTTGGCCACCGTGCCCTCACTCAGGGTCCCGGCGCCGAGCCGAAGAATTCTAGCTGGATTCGTGGAGAATAACTCTACAAGTCGTTTCAGCGTGACATGGCCTCGGTGTAGCAGCCGATCGCAGGCCAGCGGCACAGCGGTCTCCAAGCCGACGATGCCGAACGGTGCAAGGTCGAACTCGAATGCTTTCTCGTCGGCATGATGGGGTGCGTGATCAGTGACAATGGCATCGATAGTTCCGTCGACCAGTGCCTCAATGACGGCGTCTACGTCAGCTTTACTTCGCAACGGTGGGTTCATCTTGGTGTTGGTATCAAAAGTGCGCACTTCTTCATCGGTAAGGATGAAGTGGTGGGGCGTGGCTTCGCAGGTGACGCTGACGCCGCGGGCTTTGGCGTCGCGGATCATACGCAGTGCGCCGGCGCTCGAAATGTGGGCACAGTGGAGGGAACCACCGGTGAGTTCAGCGAGAACCAAGTCACGGGCAACGATAATATCCTCCGCCGCGGTTGGGTGGCCTTTGAATCCGAGAGCGGTCGACACTGAGCCTTCGTTCATAGGTGCCTTCTGGTTCTGGGTGAGGCTCAGGTCCTCGCAGTGCTCGATGACCGGAATGTCGAACATCCGGGTGTACTCGAGAGCCCGTCGCATGAGTTCAGCTGTGGCTACCGGGACTCCGTCGTCCGAGACGGCAACGCACCCCCCTTCGACGAGCTGTCCGATCTCGGCAAGTGCTTCGCCTTGCTGGCCGACGCTGACGCACCCGATTGGATAAACGGGGACAGATCCAGCTTCGTCGGCGCGCTCGATGATGAGCTCGGTGACGGCGCGGTGATCGTTCACTGGCGAGGTATTGGGCATACACGCGACCCCAGTAAACCCCCCGGCTGCGGCCGCCGCAGTACCTGTTTGGATGGTCTCTTTGTACTCTTGCCCAGGTTCGCGAAGGTGGACATGCATGTCGATAAAACCGGGAGCAACGATACATCCGGAGACGTCCAAGACATTGGATTCGTTTATGTTCAGGTCAGAGTCGACACTCTCGATCAAACCACCGTCGATTATCACATCAGCGGTTTCATCGATTCCCTGAGCCGGATCAATCACCCGGCCGCCTTTAAGCAGCAGTTTCGACATTTTTTGCTGGTCCACTTCCGGCTAGCAGGTATAGGACGGCCATGCGCACTGCGAGACCGTTGCTGACCTGATCAAGAATCACTGATTGTGGGCCGTCGGCGACCTCAGAGGCAATTTCCACGCCGCGGTTCATTGGCCCCGGATGCATCACGATGGCGTCGTTTTTGGCCAGCGCCAGTTTGTCGCGGCTCAACCCAAAGAGGTTGAAGTACTCACGAGGGCTGGGAAACGATATTTTGCCGCCGCGCTCGAGCTGAATGCGCAGTGCGACAATAACGTCAGCGCCTTCGAGGGCCGGTTCTAGGCGATCAAAGGCTTCGACACCGAGCGCTTCGATGTTGCAGGGCATAAAGGTCGGGGGGGCAGCAACCACGACATTGGCGCCAAGCTTGAGGAGGCAGTGAATATTGGAGCGGGCTACCCGGCTGTGAGCAATGTCCCCGAAGATCACCACTCTGAGATTTTCGATGCTGCCTTTATGATCACGGATCGTAAGCGCGTCAAGGAGAGCTTGAGTTGGGTGCTCATGGGCGCCATCACCAGCGTTAATGACACCGGCGTTACAAGTTTCAGCGAGCACGTGTGCAGCACCCGGGCAAGCGTGTCGGATGACTAGCAGATCAGGGTACATTGCCTCAATGTTGCGAACAGTGTCGACAAAAGTTTCTCCCTTGACCAGAGAGGAAGTCGAAGCCGAGATACTCTGAATGTCTGCCGATAGTCGCTTCGCAGCAATCTCGAACGACATCCGTGTACGCGTCGATGGTTCGAAGAAGAGGTTGATTATCGACTTGCCACGGAGCGTCGGAACCTTCTTGATCGAGCGCTCAGAAATCTCTTTGAAGTGATGCGCGGTATCCAGAATTAACTGAATCTCGCCGGCATCCAGTTGCTCGATTCCGAGCAAATCCTTGCTTTTGAGAGAAGCAGCCTGTTGTTGTGTGCGCCAGGTGAGGTCTCCAGCGTCACCGGGGCGGTTAGTTTCGACTTCCTTCGTTTTAGGCATCACTTCCCTTGGTCTTCGTATTGGCTTACGAAGTCGTCAACTTCCATCATTAAAACGCTGTCCTCGCCATCGATCTCTCGGCACTGCACCTTAATGACCTCACGCAACGATGTCGGTACGTTCTTGCCGACGAAGTCGGCGCGGATTGGAAACTCACGATGCCCTCGATCGATGAGTACTGCCAACTCAATAGCACGTGGTCTGCCATAGTCAATGACAGCGTCTAGTGCCGCTCGAATGGTTCGGCCCGTAAACAGTACGTCGTCAACGAGGACGACAACCTTGGTCTCAATTTCGAAGTCCAACTCGGTTGCCTGTATCAGAGGGTTGGGCGCAATCCGCGACAGGTCATCCCGGTACAGGGTGATGTCCACGCTGCCGGTAGGTATCTGGACGCCTTCAAACTCCTTGATCTTGTCTTGCAATGCCTCGGCCAGTGGCACACCGCGGGTACGGATCCCAACCAGCGCTAAGTTGTTAGTTCCGTGGTTGCGCTCGACAATTTCGTGCGCAATTCGGGACAAGGCACGGTCGATCTCCCGTGTATCCATGATGATTGTCTTTTCAGGCATGGGCAGAATTCTGGGAACCTGTCACGTCTAGAAGTCTTTTGGAAAATCCCCAGTCGTATCGCAGATAAGTCTCACGAGCTAAAGGCAAAGAAAAGAGGGAAAACAATCCAAAAAAATCCCGACCGGCTCGTGTCGAGTCGTTCGGGCTTGCTTGTACCGCATAGTATTCGTCATTTTCCCTTTCTGGCCTCACTGGGCCAGCCTTTAAAGGGTTTACCTTGCGTTGTTAGGTTAGCTAGGCTCCTTTAGCGTGTCAAATTTGCCGCCTAGGGATCCTCATGCTACTTTCGCTGGTAGCCCGCTTTCGCGGTAGCACACTGCTTCTTTCGGGAGCCCATGTACGATAGGCGCCTGGCCATCGAATCTGTCGCCCACGTAGGTTCAGGGCAGTTTATTCTTGGTTTTGAGTGCCCTGAGATTGCGGCGCAATGTCGTCCCGGCCACTTTGTAATGATTTCTACGGCAGAGTCCATCGATCCAATATTGCGCCGGCCGATGGCGATTTACAGGGTGTTGCGTGACGCTTCGAACACTGCCTATGGCTTTACCTTGCTGATCGAGGTCGTCGGTTGTGGGACCGCGCTGCTGGAACAGAAAAGCGCTGGTGATCACCTGGAAGTTCTAGGTCCGCTGGGAATCCCATTCGTTTTACCGACCACTGGCCAGGCGTGTGGTGAGCATCTTTTGGTCATGGGGGGGGTTGGTTCGGCGCCGTTCCCACTTGTTGCCGAGGAACTACTGAAGTCTGGTCATCGTGTCCGTGCTTTCGTTGGTGCCCGAACTGCCGAAGCATTGCTATGCGTAGACGATTTCCATGAACTCGGGGTTCCGGTAGAGGTTGCCACTGACGACGGCAGCGAAGGCTTTCATGGTTATGTCGCCCACCCATTACAGGAGTACCTAGAATCCGAAGATCCTGCCAACGCTCTCCTCTATGCTTGCGGCCCAACGCCGATGATGCGAGCGGTGCACGAAATCGCGCTGACAAGAAACCTGCCGTTGCAGGTCAGTTTTGAGGCACCCATGGCGTGTGGCATCGGTGTCTGCTTATCGTGTGTAGTGCGTGTAGAGGCTGGTGACAACGCCGGCTGGCGCTATGTGCGCTGCTGTCGTGAGGGCCCCGTGTTTGATAGTCGAACGTTGGTGTGGGAATGAGTGCGAAGAGGCCAGATCTTAGTGTTCGCATTGGAGACGTAGAGCTTTCAAATCCCGTCATTGCGGCCTCTGGGACGTTTGGCTACGGTGGTGAATTCTCTGAGATCATGGATCTGAGTCAACTGGGCGGCATTGTTGTGAAAGGCCTTTCGATACATGTTGAGCGAGGCAACGCGCCGCCAAGGATTGTCGAAACCCCAGGGGGGATGCTCAATTCGATCGGCCTACAGAATGTCGGCGCCGAGGGATTTCTCGAGGAGAAGCTGCCATTTTTGCGCAGATTCAACACCGCGGTAATCGCAAATATCTGGGGACGCACCTTTGATGAGTACATAGCTGTCGCCGAGCGTCTCGACGGCGCCAAGGGACTCACGGCCCTCGAACTCAACATCTCTTGTCCGAACATCAAGGAGGGAGGGATAAACTTCGGCACCGACCCAAAGCAGACCGAGCAAGTGACCCGGGCGGTACGTGAGGCTTCATCCTTGCCGCTATGGGTCAAATTGACGCCGGGTGTTACGGATATCGGTGAACTTGCCCGTGCCGCCGAAGCTGGTGGTGCCGACGCCCTGTCGGTAATTAACACGCTGCGTGGTATGACCATCGACGTACCGTCGCGCCGACCGACTTTGTCAACTATTTTTGGTGGTTTGTCAGGTCCGGCGATATTACCGATCGCACTGTACATGGTCTACGAGACGCGTCGTGCTACCAACCTTCCCATCCTTGGCATAGGGGGTATCGAGGGACTCGACCAGGCACTTCAGTTCTTTATACTCGGAGCGAACGCTGTGCAGGTAGGCACGGCGAATTTTTACGACCCTATGGCATCCATACGACTTGTGGAAGATCTGAGAGACTGGTGCGAAACACAAAACATGCTGTCGATAAATGAGTTGGTTGGGAGCTTAGAGAGTGACTGAAGGGAAACATTGGTGTTTTCCTTTCCGAACGATCGCGGTAATTATTGGGATGGTCTTCCTTACTGCTGGCGCTGGTTGCGCTGCCCGTCGCGTCTCCACGGGTGGAGGGGGAGTCCCGGAAGGAAACGCGTCGTGGTACGGCATTGCCTATCACGGACGGATAGCAGCCGACGGTAGCCGCTACAACATGTACGAGTTTACGGCGGCCCACAAAACACTGGAGTTCGGTACGCAGTTGCTGGTGACGAACCTCAATAATGGCCGTACAGTGAAGGTAAAGATCACCGACCGGGGGCCATTCGTGGAGGGACGTATCATCGATCTATCTTTTACCGCCGCGCAGGCACTGGGAATGCTCAACGACGGCGTTGCGCCAGTATATTTGGAGGTCATAGGGTGAGCCTAGCGCCCCGTCTTGCGGTCGCTCTTGATTTTGGGAACCGTGATGATGCGGTGCGGAATGCCGCTGTATTGCATGATCATGTCGATGTTGCCAAGGTGGGGCTTGAACTATTTATCAGTGCCGGTCCGAGTCTTATTGAGGAGCTCGTCGGCGCGGGTTGGGAAGTCTTTCTTGATCTTAAGTTGCACGACATCCCGGCCACAGTAGCCGGCGCAGTGCGTTCTGCAGGGAGACTCGGCGTCGAATTTATGACACTGCACACGGCGGGCGGACGAAGCATGATGGAGGCGGCAGTAGCGGCGCGTGTTAACGGAACTCCGAGACTCTTGGGGGTAACATTATTGACTAGCCTTGGCAGTGAGCAGATTAGAGAGGTTGGTTATCAAGGCGGCGCTGACGAGAGTGTTGCTCGGCTGGCCAACTTGGCCTACGCGGCAGGATGCGACGGCGTTGTTTCGTCGCCACACGAGGCAGCAACGATCAAAGCAGTGCATGGAGAGGACTTCCTGGTTGTTTGCCCCGGTATCAGGCCAGCTGGGGCGTCGATTGACGATCAAGCAAGGGTGGCGACTGCCAGCGACGCGATCAAAGCGGGCGCGGACATCTTGGTGGTGGGACGACCAATTATCAAGGCGTCTGACCCAGCAGCGGCTGCCGAGGAGATTCGGTCAGAAATGGAGCATGCATATGACCGGCGAAGTTAAGGTGACAGGGTAGGCTTTGGAAGAATACGAGCGTCTTGGGCCGCTTGAAGACGAAACCGGCTACCGATTCGTTGACCGCGAGTTGCTTCACCGTGCCACGATCCACCGCTCGTTCGCCAGCGAGAGCGAAGAAGACATTGCTGACAATGAGGTGCTGGAGTTTCTCGGCGATGCCGTCCTCGGCTTGGTGGTGAGCGAGTTACTGTGCCAACGTAACCCGGAGCTTTCTGAAGGGGAAATGTCAAAGCTCAGAGCGTTCCTCGTTTGCTCCAGATCACTCGCCCGGAGTGCAGAGGGGATTGACCTTGGTGCCTATCTGGTACTTGGCAAGGGCGAGGAAAAGACTGCAGGCCGGCTGAAGGATTCGCTTCTAGCCAACTCGTTTGAAGCGGTGATCGCGGCCATATACCTCGATGGAGGACTGCAGGAAGCCACCAAATTCGTCGATTGCACGGTGTACAGACGTCTCACCGACGCGATCGAGGACGAGGGGCGTCTCACCGATGCGATCGAGGACGAGGACAACGTCCTTTTTACCGACTTCAAATCGTTGTTGCAGGAGCGGCAGCAGTCGGAGGGACATTCACTGCCTGTGTATACAGTAGTAGAAGAGCGTGGTCCCGACCACGCTAAGACGTTCTCTGTCGAGGTGGAACTGGACGGCCAAGTAATCGCCGTTGGCAGCGGGAAGACGAAGAAGTCCGCCGAGCAAATGGCGGCCGAACTTGCACTGCAGATGCTTTCTCCTGCCTGAGACGGACGACTGGCATCAGGTGCCTTCGATCCAACCGCCACCGAGTAATAGATCACCGTCGTAAAAAGCGACACCTTGCCCGGGTGTGATGGCCCGTTGTGCCTCTTTAAACTCGACGCGGACACGGTCGTCGCCGCGGGGGGTGATGAGCGCACCTACCTCGTTGTGGCGATGACGAATGCGAGCGTGGGCACGCAGGGGTTCTGTTGGTGCTTCGATTGAAACCCAGTTGCAACGCACTGCATCCAGCTTTTTGGCAGCGAGTGCCTCACTTGGACCGACGACAAGGGTATCCGTTTCCCGTTCGAGAGCGACCACGAACAATGCCTCAGAACTAGTCAGGCCCAACCCTCGACGTTGCCCTACCGTGAACCGATGCAACCCACCGTGATGCCCCAGCAGCGTTCCATCGAGGTGGCGCACCGGGCCGTCTCGGCGTTGAGCAATGGGTAGTCGCCCCTCGACGAAATTGTCCTTATTGCCGTCCGGAATGAAACACAGTTCGTAGCTCTCGGGCTTGTTCGCCACCGATAAGTTGAGGCGGCGAGCGGTGGCGCGCACGTCATCTTTGGCTAGCCCACCGAGTGGGAACATGACCTTCGCGAAACGTTCCGCCGGAACGTCGAACAAAAAGTATGATTGGTCCTTGCTGTGATCCAGTCCCTTGTGAAGCTGCGGCCGCGCTGAGCTGGCCACGAGACGGGCGTAATGGCCGGTCGCAAGAAAATCAGCTTCGAGGCCACGAGCGATCTTCCACAAGATATCGAACTTCACTAGACGATTACAGTTAATGCAGGGGCTTGGCGTCCTTCCGTTCTTGTATTCCTGGACAAAGGGTTCCACGATGTGATCCTCGAAAGCGTCGGAGTGATCGAAGACGTAGTGGGGTATGTTTAGCTGATTCGAGACGATCCGAGCGTCGGCTATGTCAGTAGGAGAGCAACACCTCCCACGTCCCGAGGCGAGGTTTGCGACAGTGTAATCCCACAGTTGCAACGTGATCCCGACTACCTCGTGCCCGTCCTCTCGCAGGATTGCTGCGGCCGTTGACGAGTCAACTCCACCGCTCATTGCCACCGCGACCCGTGCCATTACCGCGCTACCTCGAGGTGGGCCCCACGTACCGCGTGGACAGCGCAAGGTATGGTATGGATGGCGCGGTTGACGTCCGATTCAGTCGTTTCGTAGCCGAGGGAAAGTCGGAGGCTCCCATCACGATATTCGGCCGGTAGGCTGAGGGCGTCTATCACCGGAGAGGCGTGTGCCACGCCACTGGCGCAGGCGGCGCCGGCTGAGGCGGAGACGCCATCAAGGTCCAAACGCGCGACAAGCACGTTGCCATCGCAGTGCGCGAAACTCATATGGCATGTATTCGGCAAGCGGGACCCACCACCATTGCGACGGGCGTCTCCAATACTGTCCAACAGCGTTGTCTCGAGCCGGTCTCGAAGTTTCGCAACGCGGGCAACCGACTCATCTCGAATTGCCCGGGTTCGGGCACAGGCGGCACCGAAACCTACAATCAATGCAGTTGCCTCTGTGCCGCCGCGGCGGCCACCCTGCTGCCCCCCACCTCTCACGAATGGTGGCAGGTCAAGACCGGGCCGCACGTAGAGGGCGCCAATGCCCATTGGCCCAGCGACTTTATGCGATGAAAGCGACAGGAGATCGGAGGCAAGTGCTAAAGGTTGCAGATTGGTCCACGGGGCAGCCTGCACAGCGTCAGTGTGAAACAGGGCCCGGAAATCATGGGCTATAGAGGCTATTTTCTCGGCTGGCTGTAGGCTACCAACCTCGTTGTTTGCCGCCATAATCGAGATCAGCCTAGTATTGGGACTAATAGCTGCCCGCACTGCTTCCAGGGTGACAACCGCTTGGTTGTTAGCGGGAACAAAGGTCACTTCAACGCCGAGATCTCTCAATGCTACCGCCGGTTCCATGACCGCCGGATGCTCGATTGAGGAGACCACCAGGTGGCCATGTGGTGGCCATCCCAAACCTCCCCAGATTGCCATGTTGTTAGCCTCGGTACCTCCGCTGGTAAAAATTACCGCCGATGGTTGGCAACCTAGTAGTTTGGCCACCTGGCCGCGCGCCCGTTCAACTGCAGCACGCGACCGTTGGCCGCTTCGGTGGACACTTGACGGGTTGGAGACAGATCCGGTGAGCCACGGTTGCATCGCATTAATAGCTTCGACGCACAAGGGCACACTAGCGTTGTAGTCGAGATACACGTCTGGGAAGGTGTTCATATAGAAAAGGGTAACAGGAGAAGCTTCTGGCTGAAGGGTCGTTTGCTATGAGGCATATTGATCTGAATGGCTTCTCGAACGAACGCTTCGTGGTTGGAAGCTCCCTATAGGGCTAGTCTGGGGCATGGAAAGCGTCGCAGCTCGTTTCGTCACCAAACGGTACGTTGTCGGGCACAAGGCAATGTACAAAGCCTATAGTGATGATCGCGGAAACAGCTACCAGGAAAGGGTTTGGGCCGGTTTGTGACGTTGACCGACAGGTTGGCCGTTGATACGATCGAATCATCTTTTTGAGTAGGCCGCCGTCCTTGCTCGCAGCGAATTAATGTCTGTTTCTTATCGGCGGTGAGAGCGTCGTTTCAACCGTTCTGGGTTGCTACGAGAAGGGCGTAACCGGGCGCTGGCGCGAGGTACCCAACGAGGATAGCGATGGCTTCTTTCGAAGCGGTTGATTACTACGCGCTGGACGGACTGTTAAGCGACGAGCAAAAGTTGGTGCGCGATACGGTCCGGGAGTTTGTCAGCGACAAAATTCTTCCAGTCATCGATGAGCACCAGCGAGAGGGAACGTTTCCGGTCGAGGCTTTGCCCGTGATGGCGGATATGGGTTTGCTCGGTGCTAACCTCGAGGGCTATGGGCTTCCGGGACTCGACAACATTTCCTATGGGCTCATACTGCAAGAGCTTGAGCGCGGTGATTCTGGGCTGCGCTCGTTTGTTTCGGTGCAGGGTGCGCTTTGTATGTACCCGATTTGGCGCTATGGCTCCGAGGCACAAAAGCAACAGTGGCTCCCGGCAATGGGCAGCGGCGACGTCATTGCCTGCTTTGGCCTTACTGAACCCGATGCCGGATCGGATCCCGGAGCGATGCGCACGTGTGCAGAACTTGATGGTGGCGAGTGGGTGCTAAACGGCGTGAAATATTGGATCACCAACGGGACGATTGCGCAGCTCGCCATTGTCTGGGCCAAGACTGACAAAGGTATTCGGGGGTTCCTTGTGCCGACCGACGCCCCTGGCTTTAGTGCGAACAAGGTCACAGGCAAATATTCATTGCGGGTTTCGGACACCGCAGAACTCGTCCTGCAAGATTGCCGTATATCGGCCGACAACGTGCTGCCCAATGCCGAGGGTCTCAAGGGGCCACTCACCTGCCTGAATCAGGCTCGCTATGGCATCGCCTGGGGCGCTGTTGGTGCGGCGATGGCATGCTATGACGAAGCGCTTCGTTATGCCAAGAACCGTATTGCCTTTGGCCGCCCAATCGCAGCCACGCAGCTGATGCAGGAGTTACTAGTGGAGTGTGTTACGGAGATTACCAAGGCGCAACTCATGTGTCTGCGGCTCGGGCAACTCAAGGAAGCTGGTACGGTGACGCCGCAACAAGTCTCGATGGCAAAGCGGAACAACGTCGTTATGGCATTGAACACAGCGAGAACCTGCCGCGAAATTCTCGGTGGTAACGGTATCCTGGACGATTACCAGTCATTTCGCCACATGGTGAACCTGGAGTCGGTCTACACGTATGAGGGCACTCATCAGATACATACGCTCATCGTGGGGCACGACATCACAGGTTACCCAGCCTTTGGCGAGCGTTGACCCTCACAGGGAGGCATTGCTAGCATCGCTGGGGCTAGTTGAAGGTGCGGTTGTGCCCTATAAAGGGGCGGGCATAGCTCAGTTGGCAGAGCGCGAGCTTCCCAAGCTTGAGGTCGCGGGTTCGAATCCCGTTGCCCGCTCCAGTTTACATTAACCAGATATCGCTCAGTCCATGTCTATTTTCGGAAAGAAAACCGAGAAAAAGCAACAGACTTCAACACCACCATCACCGAAGCAGCAGCCGCCATCGAGTCACACACCGCAACCACCGTTGGTCCCTGCAGTACCAGCGGCTTCCAAGCGATCATATCTCTCGGCTGGCTGCGAATTGGTGGGCGACTTCATGGGCGAGGGTTCATTCGAATGTAGTGGGTCGTTCAACGGTGAGATCGATATTTCAGGTGACGTTGTTATTGGCCACAGTGGTACCGCTGAAGCGCATCTTAAGGCGAGCAGCATCAGTATCGATGGGCGCCTGAACGGCGACGCGACCGGTACGGAGAAAGTCCAAGTTGGCGCGTCTGGTCATGTTGAAGGGAACTTGCGTGCACCGGCTGTGCAGTTCATCGAGGGAGCCTTCTTCGAAGGAAACGTAGAAATGCGACGGCCTGAACACGTTGGCTCTGAAGGCAATTCCACGTCTAACGATGAAGCGGCCGGAGAACCGTCGGGAGAAGAGGCTACGAACGACGTGGTTTCCGATGATTCAAGATAGCCGATTGCTAGTCGGCTTCGCAGGGGGGTTCAGTCCACTTGACCACCTCCTGTAACAACGTGATCTATGCAGGGCGGTCGTTCCTGCGTGTTGTTGTCAATGCCAGTGGCTCTGGTGCATGGAACATGGGGCTTGACGAGGCCCTTCTTGAGGACCCTTTGGGTGGCTGGACCCTTCGTTTGTATCGTTGGGATCGGCCGACGATCTCGCTTGGTTACGCCCAACCTCATGAACAAGGTGTAGATACAATAGTTGCCCGACGTCTTGGGATACCGGTTGTTCGACGGCCTACCGGTGGCCGGGCAGTGCTACATGCTGACGAACTCACCTACGCGCTCACGGGGCCGGTTGATCACGGTCCTTTATCGGGCCGTATCTCACAGTCGTATCGATGTATCGCCAATGGTTTGCAGACTGGCCTGCGGCGGCTTGGTGTCGACGTGCAGCTTGAGCACAGCGAATCAATAGGGCGTCCCTTCAGCAAGGGGCCGTGTTTCAGTGCCCGGACTCGCTACGAATTGTCGGTTTGCGGCCGTAAAATTGTTGGCTCTGCGCAACGTCGGCGGGAAGGACGGCTGTTGCAACATGGTTCGGTACTTCTCGGCAGTCCTAATGGTCGACTCTGGGCAGCGCTTGGCCATGGCTATCGACAGGCAGCTGAATCGTCGATCGGGTTGACTGAGGTCCTTGGCCAGCGTCCATCCGCACGCGCTTTGGCATTCAACCTTGCGAGAGCACTCGGAGAAGTGCTTCAGTTGCCTCCACGCAACTGTATCCTGAGCTGTGCTGAAATCCGCCGGGCACGTGGCCACGAGGAGAAATACTCCGATGAAAGGTGGACTCTCCGTCGTTGATGGGTGTGCGATGCCCCTGGGATTTCTCTTGCAATTCTTTACGTATCCAAGTGTTCTGTTAAGAGACGAGATCAGTCCGGGGGTGTATTTTTGTTCTCCGCCGCAAGGTTTTTCAGTCCCGCTAGTTGAGGTATGTAACTGCAGTAATAAATTATAATT
>Ga0310121_10001711_pt1 | contig 21820 bp, 12 predicted proteins | sample CB27_Tmax_986_MG_FD_203504 | JGI IMG/M metagenome (GOLD analysis project Ga0310121, IMG submission 203504) | Marine microbial communities from Western Arctic Ocean, Canada - CB27_Tmax_986 | ecosystem: Environmental > Aquatic > Marine > Oceanic | place: Canada: Western Arctic Ocean | collected...
CTCGTCAAATTGGCCGACGTATACGACAACCTGGCCGATTCTCCTTCCGCCTCAATGGAGAAACGTTCGATCCTCAAGGCGAAAGAAGTCCTGCAACTCGCCGAAACCGGCGAGCCGGAGTTAGTGCGGGCGGCGAGTGAACTGGAAAAGTTGATTCAGGAATACGAAAAACTTCTAAAATAACCAATGACGAGTGATTGACGAATTCCAATTCACCAATCATCCGTTACTCTGACGTTGGTCATTCGTCATTACCCCTATCTCTATTCGATTTCGCGAAGCCGGAACATCATGCCTGAATACTCGGGGGGTACTCTCTGGCGCAGGAACCCGTCAGTCGGTTCAGGCGCGCCTTCAAGAGGCGTCCATGGGCCCCCGGCGTCGAGACCGAATGCGTCTTCTCTTCTACCTGGATTGCCGGAAGCATGACTCGCACTGATTCTCCGTTTCGGGTTGCCTCGGCATTGATTTGTCTTGATCAGACACGTCTTTACCCTCAATAACTTCCGCCGTTCAATGAGGAACATTCATGCTTAACATCCCAAAAAACGCTGAAAAACCCGCCATTCTCGTCAGCATTGTGGTTCTCTTATTATGTGTTTTTTCGATTGTTCGAGGGTGCGGCAGCGGGGGCGACGATTTTTCCAAAGAGCAACTCCAGCGACTGGAATCCACGGTAGGGTTCAGCGTGCAGGAAATCGTGGACCGTCTTGGCGACAAAACCAAGGTGCTGCTGGTGTCAATCAATGTCCCGGGTTCCTCGGGCCTCGAGGAATCGCGGGAAGTGGCGCGAACCGTTTTGGAAAAGGGCGGGAAAGAGGTTGTCGCGGAGGAGATCATCATTCCGGTTGCCGAGGGTCAGTTCTTCAATCCGATCAATTGGGCCATTTCATGGGAAGAGTTCAAAGATCTTGTGACAAGGAACCCAGGCGCTGAAGCGGTTGTTTCGATTGCCGGCGCCCCGGCGCTCGGGGAAGGGGACGAAGTGATCCTGCCGGATTCCTATCCCGGGCTTTATGTCGCCTTTTCACCGGGCCGCCAACCTGCGCTCGAGAAATTGTTTGAAGAGCAAATTCTGAAAGTCGCGGTGGTTCGCGAACTCAGCCACGCCGACGCCCCCGCCGAAACGCCTCGCGAAAATTTCGACAAGACTTTCCAAATCTATACTGCCGACAGCGAGGAGTTGCCGGTTTTCCATGCGATGCCCTAGCTATCTCTCAAGGGATATATGCGACGCCCTCGATCAGCGTATCCCGTAGTTCCGGCGCCTGCACATCCCGGTAGCGATTTCCTTGTCGAAAAGTTTCCGCCATTGATGCTTTCCAAAGCCGTAAAACCCGTCCGCGGCGTCAAGACGCTCAACGACCTCCCAGGCGACCCCGCGGAGGTCGGAGTCCCCATCTTTTGAGTTATCATTAAACGGGGCCAGGGCGGGCACCATGCCCGATGTCCCGTTACCGCCGAGGCAGCTAGTAGATCGCACTCGTGCTCAGCCACGACATCAAAGGGTCGATCGTATGGATTCATTTCCGCTTGATAATTGAAGGCCCTGGAAAATCCAGGCATATTGGCAGAATGACCGTTCCGGAATTGCTCGGGCTCGGTGCTCAAATCGTTAGCAGTCCCGTCGTCGTTACAGCACAAGCTTCTTTTCTTCGACTAACTCCCCCTCGGCGGCATTGCGAAGGTCATAAATGTGGTCATACACGATCTTAAACGCGTCGATAATCTGCTGCATTTCGGTAATGCCGTTCGGGGGCGACAGCATGCGACACATGCGCACGGTGTCGGCGAGAACTAGATCTTCAAGGTGGCAGGCCGAAGGTAGATATGGAAATCCACACCTTGATCCGAGTACGTCGGCTACTACAACGAGTCGCGGGCGTATCAAACCCTGGACAACAACTCTCCGGCGCCACGCGACGTAGAGCCGGTCGAACAGGGGCAGGTCGTCTCCTCTCCGTATCTGGGCGGGCTCCATCACCGCTACAACCGCGCCGCCTAAGGATTCCGCCGCCCTTCTCTCTCGTCTGCAGCATGTGTCGGAAGCACCTCCGGGCACGCCACCTGACGCTTGGACCGCGTCAAGCAGACCGTCACAAGGGTCTGGAAGTGTTCCGCCACCTCCCTTCAAGCGCCTCAGCAATGAGCCCAGGAAGGGAGGAACGGCCACGGGTCAGGTTTTCGCGGAACCCACAGACTACGGGTTATTCAATTCTCCGTAATTCTGGATGATCGCATCGGGCATATCTAACGTTTCAGCGCCAAGGAATTCTGAAGCCTCGGTAGTCAATCGATACCGGTAGAACTTAGGACCTTCTTCCTCGGTCAGGATCGTATGGATCACAGATTCCACATCCCCGTCACGATTGACGGACCGGACCCTGTAGTCCACGTTTTCGACAGCGGGGCTCCAGGAGCCTTGATTCAGGGTTTTAGAAACTTCGAGAACAGAATCTACTCCTCCTGGATGGTGCAAGCGCTTGAAGTGCATTTCTACACCCTGAGACCCTTTGACGAGAGTAGGCAAGTTATTCTTCCCATCAGCTCCAATTGGATTTTGGTCAAAGTAGAACTCGACCACATTCAGCAATTGGTCCTGATCGTCATCGTGAAACAAACTCCCCGCTTCAAATCCGCGAGCTGTAAGCCAATCTTCGTACCTGAGCTCAGGGAGGATCCGAATAAGCGCAGATGCAATGTTATTGGATTCATTAAGCTCCTCAATAACATCCTGTTCATCTACAATGACGCCCAAGTAATATAATCCAGGGTTCGTATTGTCCGGAATGATATTTTTGCCAACCTCTACACCAACCGTCTTACCCACAGGAACTTCGCCAACGGAATCACGACCTCCGACAAGCAATCCGTCAGCAATCGTGATGTCCTGATCTGTAGACAAATACCAACCAACCTGTGACCGCTTGTCGACATCCTTAGAACCAATATTACGCACTGTCAGATTGACTAGGCCGCCAATATCATCCCCTGGGTAGGCTGTTCTAGGCAAGATAAAGCCAGTCCCAACTGCTACGTCTGGCCTGAATGTCCTTGGATCGGGATCGAACCTTGCCGTCAATCGATGGTTCCCTTCGATCTCAAAAGCATAAGAATGATCTCCCGACAGGTGATTCCCCCTGGAATCCACCCATTCAGAGAACAAGAATCCAAGCTGAGGAAATGCTTCCAGGGTTGCCTTTTGTCCAATGGAATAACACTCCTCAAGACCATCGATTTCACCACTACCTGGCGGATCAACGCGTGCATCTATTGTGTAAAACGGATTATGGAATCGGACAATGGTTGATTCCGTAGGCGCTAACAGGTCGCCGCGATAGATAAGTTTCGCTTGCAAATCCCCGCCTTCTTTGGGTTGAACTTCACCAACGATTTTCCCGCTGACGTCGGTGATAAATGTTTCCCACTGAAATCGACCGGATGGATAGATAATTCTCACATCCACTTTCTCACCAGCCATGGGTGGATTCGTGGCTCCCGACACGTAAATCTTTTTGTTCTTTATATTGATTCCAATGTTTGGGGTCAGCACCACTTTAGTCGTTGGAAATACATTGTACGTGACGCCTCCAATCGGCACACGATAGTGCCCGGGCAGGCAAAGGAAGCCTTCAACATGGAAGATGGCTTTGATGGGCTCTTTCTGCCGAATTACCTCCTTATTCGCACTGACTTTGACAAAGCTGAATCCTCCACCACCCGTCGGTGCTGGTTTTATATAAATCGAGTCATCGATATCCAATTGTGCTTCACGAATCACCGAGGATTCAGCCGGTAAAGTGAAAAACTTTTTATCAAACACGACCGACATACCTACCGGTAAATTTGCGGCTTCCAACTCGATGTCCAAGTCTCTCTTAAATGGATTGTACACCTCGACCTCAAAGACCTCAGGCGCCCAAGGGCTATTTGAGGTCGGATGAAAATCATTCACATTCTCTTGTGCCCCATTATTGGAAAGAGTCAGATCGCCAAACACGGAGGTAAACCGAAAGATCTCAGCCTTGAGACATGTATGGTCATTCACTTTAGGATTCCACCCAACGTTAAAAATCCTGCTATCCCCGGCAGGAATATCCTGCGGATCGGACAAAGAAAGCTCTGCCCAACTACCGGAATCACCTAAACCACCGGGTGTATTCACTCTAACGAGAACTTCTACATCGGTTGCATCGACGGTTCCCCCATTCGTGACTAACACACGAACCCAATTGAGTGGGTTTCCATCATTGTCGGCCGGGTCGTAGGAATCGGACCAACGTGTGTCATCGCCATTTCCCTCGAGTGGAACAGCAGATAACTCAGCGCCTGATTTGTCCCCGTTTTCAATCCATATGTCTGGCGACTCATAAGGCGGTGCGCCCCATGGTGCAATGCGTAGATCAAGAAAATCATCCTGCTCCCGAGTGATATCGACGAGGTAACTCACAGCAGCTGCCGAACCTCCTGGGCCAGGCAATACGCCCACAATATCTATTGTGATGCCAGCGTAGCCCGGATAGGTCGATTCGAGGTCGATATCGTCAACCGGTGAAAGATCAAGGATCGGGCTAACGTTATTCCCTCCAACCAGTGGTTGATCGGTTAAAGGATGTACGTAATTCCTCGTCGTAATCGTGAAGTAATCAAACACCTTTTTAGAAATGGAATCAGTAATGAACATTCCCCCCGGATCAACCACACCAGGGGCTATGGGTAAACTTTGGCTGAAAATGGGTCCGGTTTGTCGATTTTGAATTAACAAGTAGTGATCATCGCCTGCGTCCGCAAGTCCCAAAGGCAAACGAATCGTTTTGACAAGATCACGATCCCCGGGCACCCCGACTAAATTAGTATCGTAGGTAGGAAAACGATATTCAAGGGGCGTCAAAACATAGCGGCGAGTTTCAGATCCTGGAACTAAAGGCTCTGCAAATATTCCAATGTCGCCACCATCTGTTTCGACCCACTCAGAATCGATCACTTTCATCCAGGATCCTGGATGATTCAGCACGGATTGGTGCATGATATCCCACTTTCTTGAGTAGAGGAGTAACGGATCATAATTCCCACCCCCATTATCGTAGATGTCTGGGAAACCAATATGGTGCCCGGTTTCGTGAGCAATGACACCCGCGCTTGTCGACTGGTAAACAATCTGAAGATCACCATAGGTCTGGTAAGTGTACAGAAAGCCTCCGTTATCGATCCCTATGTCAATGTATCCACCACTAGCACCGCCACGCTTACCAACCACATCCAGAAAAATAACCACATAAGCATGTATATTATCGAGCTCGTTACTAAAGATTCCATCCAGCGCAACTGAATTGTTCGCCGTAATTCCCGTATTCGGTATCGGGTCAGCACCACCGCCGGTATGGGGACGTGTCAACTCATTGAGCATGTATGCTGCAATCGCTTCCCCTGCGATCAAGCGACGGTCTCCTTTCACGGTATTACGCTTGGCGAAGGTCACCACACCCTCGCTTTGTGTAATGACATCAAGCCCCCACTGATCCAGCGAGACAGGCCCTGTTTCACTAAAGGTGATCTCTGCGATGTCCGTTCCTACGCCGGGAGTGAGCACAAAATGCAATTCCCCGCCTGCGACAGCGATACTCGCGTCGGCTAAATCAGCCCCATGATCGGCCACAAAAGCGGCTGCATTTGCATAGTTATTGACAGCAAAATTCCATGTGAAGTCTTCCTGGGTTCCATCCTCGTATACAATTCTTAAGCGAAGCGTGGAGGCAGATGTAATATTGATGGGGAACTCAACACCCTCTGTAGTCACTTGAGCGGCCGCTACATCTATGTCAGGTGTATCCAGGCCCAGTGCTTCTAATACTTCATCGTCGGTCTCTGAATGTTGGATACGCAGGAAAGTACCTTCTCGAACGTGTCGATCTCCCACAATGAACTCGACATTGGCTCCCACATTGACATCAAGCTTGTCACCGACATTTAATTGATTGTCGATTTCGGTTTGCAATTCTGCAAACGTAAAGGGCGAATCGGCTGCATCAAAAGAGATCGCAATGTCAGTTTCATCACTATCGGATACATGAAGCCGAAGAGTCACTGTCCCATCAGGAACATTCACAGGGGATGTCAACGTTGAACTGCCCTCAATTCTCACATCTTGAAATGGCGGCCTGAAATAAAAATCCTCATCGCCTGGCATTTGATAGTAGCGATCGACCACCTGGAAATTGAAATTCACTTGTCCATAAGAGGCCTCTGCCCAATAATCTGACTGGTCCGTCATCCGATTGATGAAGTCCTGACGCAGATTAGGATTCAGAGGATCGTAGCCATTGACAAAATTATTAGTCTGGTCAAATGCCGAAGACGCCGTGACCACAGGAATCACCAACATGTTATAAGTGCCAGCATCCCTTTTCACATGGTTTCTGATTGTTTCTCCCAATGCTGGTTGCGGGTCAGTAAATACATGCACTTGCTGTGCAAATAACATGCACTGCATGCTCATGGCGGAGGCAAGTGATAGCGAGATCTGTATAATGGGTTTGACAGGTTGATTAAGTATGATTTTAGAATACATTTAATCCTCTTTTCTCGGTTGCGTCACCATGGTTTGAACGGCTTGATTAATAACGGGAATATCAAGCTTCTCGGATTTAGACATCCATTGTATATGCATACGATAATCTAACAAAAACACCGCAAAGGGCTGATCGACCTCGTAAAGCCCAGCCACAGATTTCTTTCTATCGAACCTAATCGCCGCATCAATACCTGCAGCCGCGTATTGTTCATGAAGTTTTTGCGGTGAACCATACTTGGTCATGTCGATGATCAACAGGCCGACGTGCCCCAACTTGATGTCATCTAATGCACCTAATTGGTCAATTTGTTCTGTGGTCGTAAAAACTAATAACAAGCCATTCTTTTTCCGGAAAACATCGTAGGAACTATAAATGCCCTTTTCGTTCGGCAATGCGAAGTCCGGCGCGGGATGATCAATTACAACCTGATGTGGAGCTGAAGGATGAGACCATAACCTCATGCTACTCAGCAAAAGAGTCGCGACAAAAAGGAACAGGAGTCTTGGTAAGAATGTATTGATCAGAACAAGACATCGACGAGAATTCAGGACGTCACTGGACGCGCGCGCAATACGTTCAGGTGAATGGTGAAGGACGTAGATGTCGTTCTCCGGATGCCTGCAAGCAGAACGAACAGAGCTGACAAGAATTTCCTTTTCCGGCAACTCGGCTGAGATCGGCCAGAAGATGCCTTTTCCGGTGGAGCGCGTAGAAGAAACCAGGCCCTCGGCCAATACTCGGGTCGGGAGGGATATGCGTGATGCCCAAGAAAACGATTTTTGCGTAGAGCTCACACCGTCACGGCATGACTTTTGCGTTTCACAACTCGTGTCGAAAGGGAGCGTTCCCTTTGCTTGGAGCATGAATGAAGGCTCTCCCCAGCGTTGCCGAATCGAAGATATAAACGGGCTGATAAGAATTTCCTTTCTCGGCGATTTGTGCCGCCTGGAGGCCAGAGAGTAATGGGCTCGCAACCTCCACTAGCTATTGTCGCCCCGGCCCGATAGTTTCTTCCGAACTTTTACAAAAAATGAGAACCCACCCATTTTGTATGAAAATCCGCCCATTCTTTGGCACAGGCGTCTTACCTTGAGCCGGGAGATGACGGTCTGTTCATCGTCAGGGGCGGTTCTCAGACAATTTTAGGGCTCCTTGCACGATGCGTCGACGCGCGGTGCTTTGAAGAAGATTCGCCCGATGTGCCATATGCGGTATTCGTCGCCGATGCGGATCGTCGTGCCGCAGGAATGCAGGCTTTCGTCATGGGACTCGGGCGGTCCTTTGGGCAGCACAATTCGCGGCCTGCTCCTGCTCTTGCTCGGGATCAGATGCATCACCAGGTTGCGGCGAAAGGGAAGACTCACTGCATTAAAGGCGAACAGAATAGCCTCTTCAACATGCATGGCGGGAATACCGCCCGGGACTTCGATCATGGTGTCATTCCTTAATCACCTAAACCACCGGGTGTATTCACTCTAACGAGAACTTCTACATCGGTTGCATCGACGGTTCCCCCATTCGTAACTAACACACGAACCCAATTGAGTGGGTTTCCATCATTGTCGGCCGGGTCGTAGGAATCGGACCAACGTGTGTCATCGCCATTTCCCTCGAGTGGAACAGCAGATAACTCAGCGCCTGATTTGTCCCCGTTTTCAATCCATATGTCTGGCGACTCATAAGGCGGTGCGCCCCATGGTGCAATGCGTAGATCAAGAAAATCATCCTGCTCCCGAGTGATATCGACGAGGTAACTCACAGCAGCTGCCGAACCTCCTGGGCCAGGCAATACGCCCACAATATCTATTGTGATGCCAGCGTAGCCCGGATGGGACGCCCCTTGAGCAGGCCCGGTTCTGCTCACAGGATGCTAGTCTTCATCCTCGCTGGCCTCACTCGAGCTGATCACAGGCCCAGACATTCAAGAAGATTGGCCTCGGTCAGCGACAGGGCTGTGGTGAGTCCTGCAACGGCCCACCAGTTGCCGCTGGAGATGGCGCCGATCAGGGTCAGTCCAACCGCAGCGACCGCTGCGCTCTCTTCTATGCAGCCGTTCTCCACACTGCCGTAGGGGAGGGGACCGAGAACCGGCTCACCGTCGAGCCAGGTGAGACTCTCGTAATTCGGGTTCCACTCGAAGCTGTCGGTCTCTTGCCACGCATCTCCGGCCTTGCTGCTGCGGATGGGCTCGTACCGAGTCCCCACAGCAATGACCCCTGCATCCGTGACCAGCTCCTCGATGACCCACTCGTGGTCGACCCAGTAGTTTGAGACGGTCTGCCCAGCGATCGGCCTGTCGTAGCGCGAGACCTTCTCATCCGAGATCACGGTGATGATGTCTCCGGCAACCCGGTACAGGACGCTTCCTGGCCGCATTTCGGACTCGCCCCCGTAGAAGGCGTTCTCGGGTGCCTCACCATATCCACCGAAGGCCAGATTGTAGACCCACTCCTGGTCGCGGCAGGCGCCGTCAAAGTAGACCTCGGTGTCCGAGCAGTGCCGCACGATGTCTTCGGCATCTTCAAAGCGGCCGCCGCCCATGGTGCCTGTTGAGCGGTAGTCGTCCCGGGTAGCAGAGTCACGTTCGCCGCTGTGGTCCGCTTCCGCCCGGTATTCCCGGTCGCGAGTGCGCTCGGTGTGCTGCTGCGAACATTCCGTCGGGTGCTGCGTCGGGCACTCCGTCAAGCTACCGGCCGGTGTGCACTCGGTCGGGAACTTATCCGGGCAGTCGGTGTGCTGCTGCGAACATTCCGTCGGGTGCTGCGTCGGGCACTCAGTGTGCTGCTGCGTGCACTCGGTCGGGAACTTATCCGGGCAGTCGGTGTGCTGCTGCGAACATTCCGTCGGGTGCTGCGTCGGGCACTCCGTCAAGCTACCGGTCGATGTGCACTCGGTCGGATGCTGCTGCGTGCACTCGGTGTGCTGCTGCGTGCACTCAGTGTGCTGCTGCGAGCACTCGGTGTGCTGCGTCGGGCACTCCGTCAGGCTGCCGGCCGGCGTGCACTCGGTCGGGAAGTCGGGGCACGTCGTTGGTCCGCCGGAGCACTCGGTTGCGTAGTACGGACAAGTCGTTGGCTCACCCGCGCACTCGGTGAATGTCGCGCCGACACATTCCGTCAGGACGTTCGGACAGATTGTGTGTTCAACCGCACACTCGGTGGTGAGATCGGTGGGGCATGTCGTGTGCCCGCCGCTGCACTCCGTTTCCCAGTATGGGCAATGCGTGGGTTCAGCCTGGCACTCCGTCGGGTTGTCGGTCGGACAGGTTGTGATCCCCCCGCTGCATTCCGTTGGTGTCCACGGGCAGTCTGTCTGCTGCAGAGAACATTCGGTGATGGTGCCCACAGGGCACTCGGTCGGATTGCCGGGCGGGCACTCCGTGTAGGATCCGTTGGTGCACTCGGTGGAATTTCCGCCGGTACAGATCGTGGGGTCGTTGGGACACTCCGTCGACTCTTTGGGGCAAGTCGTCACAACCTGCGGACACTGTGTTTTGGATCCCGGGCATACGGTCGGCACGGATTGACATGCGGTGGGCAGTGCCGGACAAACCGTGAGCAGCTTTGCCGAGCAGATGGTCGGGAGCTGGATGCAGTTTGTCGGTTTCATCGGGCAAACCGTCGCCGCAACGGGACAGACCGTGGGCGCCCCCATGCAAAGTGTCGGGACTTTCGGACATGTGGTCACTGCCGCGGCGGCACAGAACGTGGCCGCGGCGGACGGACACGACGTGACTTTGGCCGGACAGGTCGTAAGTGCGACCGGACAGGAGGTCACGCCCGCCGGGAAAATCGTGGGCAGCACCTTCGTGTCGGTGGAGACGACCCGGATGCCGACATTGTCCGAGGCAGTTGCCGGAATCGAAATGAACATTACGACCCGGCCCGCACTGTAAACGTTCGTGTATGAGGACAATGCAATCCAAGACGCCGAACGGTCATCCGTCTCGCAATATTCAGGGTAATAGTTACCCGATGAAGACGCATTAAACTCCACCTTCACCAAGGATGTTCTTTCATAGGAATCGATCTCTACGGGTACCGGAGTGAGAGCGATACCACGAGTTGTGATCAACAGGATCACCAGAAGGCCGACCATCAAAGACGTTCGCATGATCAATCGGCGGATGTGCATTAAGTGTTGTTTGAGATACATATTAATCTCCATGTTTTGTTGACCCTTAATCGAGACAACGTTGTTCAATTACCAGGGCTCTTAGTCGTGGGATCTTTCGAGTTCTTCCCCGGACCTGCTTCGTCAAGGGCCGGCCTGAGTCCGTAATCAGCCTTTTTCCCAAGGTTTTGTTTCATCGGTGCTCGTCACCCTAACGGCTTCACGGGTACCTGCTGGACTGCATGAAAGCAGCCTTCATGCTCCGGGTGGCGGACAGCGCAATGGAGGGCACATGAAGGAGGAATGGACGTGCTCCGCTCAGCCTGGCCGTTGAGTTGACAAGAATTCTCTTTCCCGGAAACTCGCCTTAGACCGGGCTGAAGATGCCTCTTCCCGGGGGGGAGCGTGGAAAAAACCCGGCCCTGAGTGTGTCAATATTCAGGCGGCCGAGCCGATCGTGTGGCCAAATCGGGTCACGACGGGGGGTGGCGCAACTGTTTTTGCAGGCGTTACGGTTTGCGGAATTTGTTGTCGAGGCCAAGGATGTCGATCACTGGTTCGGCGCCGCCGACGAGGATGTGCAGGTATTGGATGTTGGCTGCCTCCAGTTCGCTGAGAATGACGGGGGAGATGCCAGGTTCGAGGCGTGGTTCGAAGATGAAGTGTTCGCCGAAGTTGTGATGTTCCGGGCGGTAGGTCTGAGAGTAGTAGCCGAGAAGAACGATCGGTTCGGAAGTCAGACCGGTAATGGTAGTTTCAATCCACCGGGCCAACGGAGCGGTGTAACCTGCGATGGGGCCGAGGGGCGCTTCGGGCCAGTAGAAGCTCGTGGCGATTGTGAGATCTCCGTTGCCCAGGTCTCGATGTTGCAGGAGATCTCCGTCTGCGGGCTCTGGACAGGGCGTCAGGCGGATGGCTTGGTTCGTGACCGTGATGGGGGTCCCGCCATAGTCGAGGGCGGGAACGGGGACCGCATAGTCGACGGACAAAAAGAGTACCAAGTCTTCCAAAGTCAGGAGAGGGCTTTCCGCGGAGGTAACCACGGTGGGATACTGAGAGGTTAGCTTGAAAGTGCGCTGATCGGGTCCGGAGCCCATGGTCCAGGAATCGTGGACGTAATTGCCCTGGGCATCATGGGTTGCGTTGCTGAAAGAGGAGAGCGGGCCGTTCAGGTTTACCAGTTGCGTGCCCTCGAGCAGTTCCCCGTTGGCATGGGTGTAGAAGGAGGTTTTCAGATCGGCGGGGGAAAGTTGCTGGTTTCGGACTTGGAAGGACCAGAGTGATTTCAGTCGGTGATTAGAGAACACATCACCATATTCACCCATGTATAAGGAGAAGCAATTGGATTGGTGGAGGAGGAACGGGATAAAGGTCTGGCTGACGTCGGGCATGGGGATCTCGCGGACCTGCTTGACGACGAGTTCGCCTGGTTCGATTTTCTTGTATTCGAAGTCGAGCAGGAACTGCTGTTTTTCGGGGAAGGCGAGGGAAAAGCTGTCGGACACGAGGAGGAACAGATCCATAAGGGTGCGGTAATCCGCTTCCCAGTCGAGGACGTGAGCCCCGAGAGGAAGAAGGTCTGATCCCTGGCGTGGTGTGAGGTAGGTGCCGAACGAGTAGCGTGCGGTAGAGATAACCTCGGGTTGGGCGGTTCCCTCGGGGTTGGTGACGGGGAACGCGCCGATTTGAGTTACGAGGTCACCGTTCATCCGCCCTCGCGGGTTGCTGGTGAGGGTGGAGACGCCGTTGGCGAGCTCGATGTCATCGGGAAAGGAGTGATGTACGAGTAGACCCATGCCGACCGTGCTTTCGTCGACACCGAACCGAAGGCGTTCAAGAAAGGCGTTTTCGTTGTAGAAGCTGCCGTAAACCCGGCGCATGGCCCGGTAGACGCCGCGTTCCTCGTCGCGACCGGGATCACAGTGACTTGGGCCGACTGTATCGCCGTCAAGGTCATCGAGCAGGCAGCCACTGTAGCTGTTGTAGAGACCTGCTCCGGTGAAGTGTTCGCTATCCTCGACGTTGGTGGAGCTACGGAACCGTATTTTCCGTGAGGGATCGAAAGGGGACAAGGCGCTGGTGATGCTTTGTTTCTGTGCTGGAGTGAATGTAGCGGTGTTGCGGATGAGGTCCCGGATTTCGTTCAGATTTGTACGGACCTCGTCGATGGGTGGGGGATAACTGAATGGGGCTAGTCGATTGTTGATTTCCGTGCGCAGCGAGTGGCCAGCGGGGAGAGTTTGATCGAGAAACTCGTCCCAGAGATCGAAGGAGAAAGCGATGGCAATAGGTGAATTGTCTGGGATGCTTTGGCGGAGCAGTCCGAAATTGGCCGCCTTGCCTCCGAAGTACTGGATGTCGGCTGGTGTCAGAGTGTCGGTCGATGCACTGAGGACTCCGAAGGAGGCCTTGGGAGTGAGTTCTAATTCCGGGATGGACTTGAGATCGAGGATTTCTGCTTCGAGCTCGGGGCTGAGTTGCCCCTCGAGATCAAGGACCCGAACGACACAACCACGGAAGAGGTCAATGACGCTTAACCCTATCTTTCGCCCCACCAATCCTTGTAGTTGTGTGCGCATGGCGGGATCGACGGGGTAGACGAAAGGGATGCCGTAGGACTTGGCGAGGATGGCGACGTGCGAACTCGGGGTTGATGGTGTTAGGGATATGATTCCGGCGAAGAACGGGACCTCAGAAGGCACGCCGTCGGTGAGGAGGATATCCTGAGGATTCAAACGACCGTCGGCGTAGGCATCATCGATTTCATTGGCAGGGATGAACTTGAGTTTTCCCAGGGCCCAACCGGGGGCATAGCACTGGTTGTCGAGCAACCAGCGTGCGGTGCTGCTGATTTCGATGCCGTGGGCGGCGAAGAATTCCTGGTTGGTGGTGGCGGCTTCGATTTGTTCAAAGGTGGGGATATAGAGCGGTTGCACACCTGGGGAGGCGACGACGGTGGCTTTGACGAGGTTGAAGAGATTTTTGACGGTCTCGGCAGGATAGGGATCGAGTCCTACGAACTGGATGCCGTATTCAGCTTCGTTGGGAGAGGGTGGTTGAAGGACGGTTCCGAGGATCACCTCTTGTCCTGCGAGGTGAAGGGAGACCTGGTCGAAGTCAATCGTAGAGATGCCGAGGAATGGTCTCAGTCGTTGGTGGGCGAAGTCATAGTGGAAGAGGAACTCCCCACTGTCCTGGTAATAGACCTTATAGGGTTCGGATAGGACGACAGCGAACTTGATCCAGCGCAGTTCGTCGGAGCCGGATCCGGTGAAGATGGAAAGGAAGGGATCCTGGGGGAAGACGATTTGGTTCTTCCAGTCGTTGGTGTTGGTTTTATCGGTAAGAAGAAATCGGTAACATCGGGACGAATCATTGGTGGATTCGACGTCGGGGTAGGCGGTGAGGCCGTCGAGTGTGGTTGCGATGGGGTTCCAGTCAAAGAGATTGGTAGAGGCTTCGAGGCGGTAGACCCCGGTGGTGGGGGAGTTGATATTGAGGCGGAACCAGCCGTTGTCGTCGGGCGGAAAAAGTTCCAGCGTAAGGGATTGGGCTGGGGCGGTGAGAGTGAGGAGTACCAGGACGAGGAGAGGCCAAAGCCGATGCTGGACGTGTACAATTTCAGGTTCTGGGACAGACATGGGTTTTCCCGATTAATGATATACCAGGGATGGGGAAACCTCAACTTGGGGCCGTGGAGAGGGGCGATGAAGGGGGGATCTCATCTGCACGCCGCCCGAATATGGCCACGACGACTGGCCCAAGCCCTGGGCGGGTCGGAACGACGGCAAGCGGCAGGGCAGTCGACCACCGTCAAACTGGGCCCTGGGCCGCTGGCGAACCGGACCGATGTATTCCGCATCACCGCACCGCCACCGACACGGCGTCTCGTCGTGTCCGATGCTGATACCGACGGAAAACGGGTACTGGCCAACCTGCAGTTCCCCAGCGAATTCAAGGTGTTGGGACTGAAATTGGTCCCGTCGGAGTCCAGAGATATGGAGACATTGCCGGCTGGCACACTGCCGTTGACGATCGAGTTGACATCGTCATTGCCTGGTCCACGGCAGGCGGGAATCCTGATCCTTGGAGTGATCGAAATGGAGACTTCCGAAATGGATCGATTCAGAAGATTGGGAAGACCGCGGATTCGGAGTCCCCGCATGAATTTGACACCCGCTGCGACGAAGCAATGATCCGACCGAGGCACAAAGGACAGAGGTAGACGAATCGCTGCTTGGTTTTCTGCCGGGTTCTATTCCAACTTCATACGCGTAATCCGTGGTCAGCTCCGGATACTCGTGCTCATCGTATCGTTCGTGGTCCCGTGAGGCGAGAGGAAAGGAGATTCGGATCCGGCCGAACATCGCGTCGGTTTTAGCATCTGGGCCGCTGTTGAGGCCGTCTCGAATCCTTGGGGAACACTCTGCTGCCCCCTATCCACGGTCTTCCAAATCCGTGGGGATAAAGAGAGTCCGCTCTTATCCGCGATTATCGCTCCGCTGGGTAGAAGCGTACCTCACTGATGCCAGCAAAGTACCGGTCCCTCACGTTGGTATGTTCCTCGACCCAACTCGTCTTATTGCCCATATCGGTGGTAATCACCACGTACCGCGCCCTGGCCCCGCCGAACTGCACGACCAGGTTCACGGGCTGCTCGGGCTGGCCGATGGCGCATTCGATCTCGCCGTCGTAGATCGTAGTCCACTCGCCCGGATCGGTGCCCCCAGTCGTCGAATACTGGATGGTTATATCGCGCATGCCCTCGGCTGACCAATAGTAGTGCGGCGGCACCCCGTCCGACCGGTTAGCGTGGTTGTTCTCGTTGTAGTTCCAGATACACATCTGGTCGAGGTGGTAATCGCGGTCAAAGGTGAACTCGATCCAATGGTTACCCGGAATCGTGCCCCCACGTGGGTTCTCGTGGTCTCCATCGTCGTTACCGCTCAACCACATGGTCCGGCCGGGCGGCAGTGGGTGGGGATACGGCGGCGCCCCGGGTGGTGGCTCTGCGGGGTACAGATAGTGCGTGTGAAACCGGCCGGTCGGATCTATCCCGCTACCGTCGATGATATGGATCGCCTCTCGCGTGGACTTTTCGCCCGAAGCCCTGACCCGCACGTTGCTGGTCGTGTTCCAGCCTTCGCCGGTATCCCCGATGAACCCCCGGGGCTTGCTCGCCGACATTGAACAGCCGACGGCGACGATACAGACGCCCGCGACAGCGGCGGATTCGATTCGCATCATGAGGTCTTCTCCTGTGGGTCGGACTCCGGCGCGCCTGACCCTACCAAAGCCGGAGCCCAGGCGCCACGAGAGTCATGATTATTAGGACCCGGACAGTCGGTCGTGGGCGACGACCGTGATGGGCCGAAGAGCGGACCGCGGGTGCGAAACCGCAGGCCGAGTGGTGAAGTCCGAGCACCGGCTGGACCATGCGCCGGATACGGGAGTATTGCGGCCGGGAGCCGACCTTCATCTTTCTCAAACATTCTTTGGGGATATTCCCTTAGATGAAACACCCGACCCTTCTATGCTGGGCGGCAGGGTAAAGCAAGTCTATGGTCCGCGCAGACCCCAAGAGTCCCCGCTGCGGCAGTGTCTCTGCGCGCATTTCTATGACTTCATCCAAGCCTACCCCGAGAAGTACGAGAAAAAACATGGCTTCCTCAAGCCGGTGGTCGAGGAGGAGGTCAACACGGACCCCGACTTGGCGACGTGAGAGGTCTGCCCGAAATCGGTGCCGCTGAGAGTAAATCGCCCCGGTTCCTGCTCGCAGGGAGGCTTACGCCCCGAGGATCCGTGAAAACAAATGCTTATTGGTTGCAATAAGAGCGCCTACTTTCACGTTGAAGAGCGTGTAGAATACAGGAAAGACAAGAACGAAGAATGGGCGTTTCCCTCTCCACTTTACATCCGCTGCATCGCACTTACCCCTCTCCATTTCCGGGTATGCGTGCCTGTGCATGCTCAACCATTCGTCCGGAGAGCCCTGTTTCATCGGGGACAGCAACACGACGGCACACACATGCCGGGCCGGTCTTGACGAGTTCTCTCAATTTGGGGCTGGCCATCCTGCTGGTCTGCATGGTTTCGGTCGGGGATGCCGGCACCGATGTCGTGATCAGCGAATTCATGGCCGACAACGATTCGACCATCATTGACGGGGACGGGAACGCGTCAGACTGGATCGAACTCCACAATACGTCTTCCAACGCTGTCGACCTGGCGGGCTGGTACCTGGGCGACGACACCAATGACCTGCAGCAGTGGAAGTTCCCTCCCACGAACATCCCTGGCGGCGCATTCTTGGTTGTGTTCGCTTCGGGCCAGGAAGAAACCAACTACGTCGACAGCCTTGGCTACTTGCACACCACTTTCAAACTCAGCAGAAACGACAACGACCAACATGAGAGTGTCATGCTCGTCAGGAACGACGGCGTAACCGTCGCTCACGCCTACCTTGACTATCCCGAGCAGCATGAAGACATTACTTACGGCATGGCCCAGGAGATGGCCTTCTCATCCCTGGTCACCCCCGGCATCGACGCAACCGCGCTCATACCAACCGGGCCGGTCGCGGACTGGACAACCACAACCTACGACGACTCCTCGTGGCCGTTGACCGGCGCCACCGGCGTGGGATACGACAACGGTCCCGACTACAAGCCCCATATCAATCTCGATGTTGCGGACATGCGCACAAGAAACGGTTCCGTCTACATCCGTATCGAGTTTGAAGTCGCCGACACCTCAGTCGTCGAGCTGCTTGAGCTGAGAATGAAATACGACGACGGCTTTGCGGCGCATCTGAACGGCACCCCGGTTGTTGCTACCAACGCGCCCCTGGTGCCGCAATGGGACTCGCAGGCAACGGCCAGCCATGAGGCTGACCTGGACGACTACGAGAACTTCGACATCACGGGAACTGTCGGCGCTCTCGTGACCGGCACAAACGTGTTGGCCATACAGGGATTCAACACTCCTGTCCACGGCTCCGACATGTTAATTCTGCCTGAACTGATCGCTGCCGCTGTTGGCGAAATCCAGACAAACTCGGCTCTGTACCTGGTCTCGCCAACACCGGGAGAAAACAACGAGACGGGAGTGCTCGGGTACGTTGCGGATACCAAGTTCAGCGTCAACCGTGGTTTCTACACGAACTCGTTCCAGGTAGCCATCACCACGGCCACGGAAAACGCCGAAATTTACTATTCGCTCGACGGAAACGTGCCGGACGCGGGCACGGGCAATCTCTATTCCGGCCCCATTCCCATCTCCGGCACAACCATCCTGCGCGCAGCGGCATACAGGCCCGGGTACGCTCCGAGCGATGTTGATACACACACCTACATCTTCATTTCCGACGTGCTCACGCAGCCGGCCTCGGCGCCCGGCCCTGAGTGGCCCTCGGGGCCCGTCAATGGCCAGGTTTTCGACTATGCAATGGATCCCAACGTGGTCAGCGACGCCCGCTACACTGACCTCATGGATGATGCCCTGTTGGATATCCCGTCCATCTCGCTGGTGACGGCCCCCGACAACTTGTTCGACCCCAGCAGCGGCATCTACGTCAATCCCAGGATGAGCGGCAGAACGTGGGAACGAGCGGCATCCGTCGAACTTGTCAATCCCGATGGCAGCGAGGGGTTTCAGGTCAGTGCCGGGTTGCGGATACGCGGGGGGTCCAGCACGGCTCCCGCCAACCCCAAGCACTCGTTTCGCCTGCTCTTCCGTTCTGAATACGGGGACGCAAAGCTGAATTATCCGCTGTTCGAGGATGAGGGTGTCAAAACGTTCGACAGGATGGATCTCCGTACGGGTCAGAATTTTTCGTGGAACGTGCAGAATCGGGGGCAGTACGCCACGTGGCTCTACGACATATTCACGCGCGATACGCATCGTGACATGGAGCAGCCTTACAGCCGCGGACGCTACTATCACCTGTTCCTCAACGGGTGCTACTGGGGGCTTTACCAGACCGACGAGCGCCCGGAAGCCAACTACGGCGAATCGTATTTCGGCGACGACGATGAGGACTACGACATCGTGAAATCAACGGATGCGCAGGTCGTGGAGGCGATAGATGGAACTCTTGACTCCTACTACTCCCTCTGGACCGAAATCAACGCTGGGATGAGCGACAATGCCGATTACTATCGTATCCAGGGATTCAATCCGGACGGCACACGCAACCCCGGCTACACGCGGCTCCTCGATGTCGAGAACCTGATAGACTACATGATTCTCGTTTTCTACACTGCTGACCGCGACAGGCCTCTTGGGCCGCCGCACTCGGCCGGGCAGCCGCGCAACCTGTACACGATCTTCAGTCGAAGTAATCCCGACGGTTTCCAGTTCATCGCCCATGACGCGGAACACTCCATGGAAATTGAGCAGGGGGTCTATCACGATCGTGTCAGCATGAGCCTGCGCAGCCAGCTGGGCAACCAGGATCGCTGTAACCCATGGTGGATGCATCTGCAGCTCATGGCCAACGGGGAATACAGCCTGGCATTCGCCGACCACGTCCACCGACACTTTTTCAATGATGGGGTACTCACCCCGGCGGCAGCCACCAACAGATTCCTGGTGCGCGCGGCGGAAATGGATTTGGCGGTCATAGCGGAGTCGGCGCGATGGGGTGACTTCCAGACCTCCCCCGCACGCACAAAGGACGACGACTGGCTGCCTGCCGTCAGTACACTTGTGAATGACTACATGAAACATTCGCCGGACACTCGAACGGATATCGTTCTCGATCAATTCAAGACTCAAGGCTGGTATCCCAACACGGATGCGCCGCAATTCAGTCAGCACGGAGGCGTTTTTGCCGCCGGATTCCAGTTGGGCATGTCTGCGTCGCATCCCGTGTACTACACGCTGGACGGAACAGATCCCAGGGAGATTGGGACAGGGAATCCTGCGGGTACACTCTTCACGAATGCCATTGAACTGCCCAGTTCGATCGATGTCAAAGCCAGGGCACGGAACGGCAGCGCGTGGAGCGCCCTTGCCGAGGCTGTTTTTGTGCTGGACGAGCCGACGCCGCCGCTGAGAGTGACAGAGATCATGTACCACCCGGCTGACCCGGACAGTACAGAGACGACCTATGCGACTTCCGACTTCGATTTCATTGAACTCATGAATGCCGGGACGCAAACCATCGGCCTGGCAGGCATTGAGTTCACCGACGGCATTGCTTTTGATTTCACTGAAGGCGATGTGAGCAGCCTGGGTCCTGGGGAGTACGTCGTGATCGTCAATAGCTTCTTCGCCTTTACCAATCGGTATCCGGATTGGAGCAGCGTCAACATCGCAGGGGAGTTTCACGGCCGGTTTTCACTTCCCGGTGCGCTGGATAACGGCGGCGAGAACATTGTGCTCGCGGATGGACTCGGCAACACGATACAAGCGTTCGAGTATGATGACGACTGGTATCCGATAACGGATGGAGACGGGTTCTCCCTAACGCTCATCAATGCATACGGTGACACGAACGGATGGAGCAATGAAAATGCATGGCGCGCGAGCGCCCATGTTAACGGCACGCCGGGCGAAGGCCCGGTGGATTCCCCGTCCCCGGGCGACCTGGTAATCAACGAAATCCTGAGCCACCAGGACGAAGACAACCCGGGGGACTGGGTCGAGCTGTACAACGCCTCGACCAATACCATTGACATCAACGGGTGGTATCTCAGCGACGACGAGGACAACCTTGCGAAAGTGCGGGTTACGAACATAGCCGAAGTGCCTCCGGGCGGCTACCTGGTGCTCACGGAATACGCCCATTTCGGCACGGATGCTGTTGGAACCAACGGCTTTGCTATCAGCGAACTTGGCGACGCCATATACCTCTCATCCGCCAGTAACGGCGGACTCACAGGATACAGGGAAGAGCAGGAGTTCGACGCGGCCGAACGAAATGTGACTTTCGGACGCTACGCCAAGAGCAACGGCGACGTTGATTTCACAGCCATGAGTTCCCAGAGTTCAGGCGCATCGAATGCCTATCCGAAAGTCGGCCCGATTGTGATAAGCGAGATCATGTACCACCCGCAGGACAGCAACTCATTCGAGTTTGTCGAACTCTACAACACGGCAAGCTCAAACGTGACCATCTACGACTCAGCCCATCCTTCCAATACCTGGCGATTGACGGGTGCGATCGAATTCGCGTTTCCGACGAACGTAGTGATGCCGGCAAACGGCTATCTTCTCGTCGTTCCAACTAATGAAGCGGTCTTTACGAGTATGTATGACATTCTGCCCGGAACACCCGTCTATGGCCCTTACGACGGCAAGCTTGACAACGCAGGGGAAAATCTGAGACTGCAGAAACCGACCGAGCCTGAACAACTGACCGGGGAGACTCCATACGTTCTTGTCGAACGCGTGGAGTACGACAACGAGGAACCGTGGCCCCTCGCCGCGGATGGCACCGGCGCCTCCCTCGAACGGTTGGACGCTTCGCTCTACGGGAATGACAGTACCAGTTGGGTGCCCAGTTTCCACGATCCGACGCCCGGGCTGCCATATGCCGACATAGACTTGGACGGGATGCCGGACTGGTGGGAAACACGCCACTTCGGCGGGACCAACGTTGCCCATGGCGGTGCCCTGGAGGACTCGGACGGTGACGGTTCAGCCAACCTTGCCGAGTGGTTGGCCGGAACCGACCCGACCGACCTGGCCTCCGTCTTCAGAATCATAAGTGTTGACGCAGATCCGGACGGCCTGCGCGTTTCCTGGTCGAGTGTCACCGGGAAAAGCTACTCCGTGTCTGAGTCGACGGACCTCCTGGCACCCTGGCCGACACCGCCACTGACAAACGGTATCGCCGGTGAGGCGTCAGGGACAACCCAGCTCGTCGCCCCCCTTACCGCATCTCCGCCCGCATTCTACCGGATTGATGTGGAGGGACGATGATGGTAACGCGGGCATTAGTGAGCGCATGGGCCTTGCGATCCGCTGAATGTCCCGGCGATGTGAGATTTCTTTTCAATTGGTTGTCATATCGTACTCTAAAACTCTTTTGTAACCGTCCCCCATAAGTAGGACTTCTTTGTTAATCCCTCTATTCTGTGGGGCGGCTAATTTTTGCCAACGGGCGTTTCAAAGTAAAGCCCTACAGT
>Ga0310121_10001713_pt1 | contig 21803 bp, 20 predicted proteins | sample CB27_Tmax_986_MG_FD_203504 | JGI IMG/M metagenome (GOLD analysis project Ga0310121, IMG submission 203504) | Marine microbial communities from Western Arctic Ocean, Canada - CB27_Tmax_986 | ecosystem: Environmental > Aquatic > Marine > Oceanic | place: Canada: Western Arctic Ocean | collected...
TAGCAATACGCGTGGGCCAGTTGGGTCAACGCGTCGCGGCAGATGAGGACTGACTCGATGTCGACGTACTCTTCCCGGCTGTGCAAGCCGGCCCCGCGAGGTCCGAAAACCACTGAGGGGATCCCCGCCCGCCCGAGAATGGCGGCGTCGGTCCAGAAAGACATACCCACCGGCTCCGGCGGCAGGCCTCGTGAGCGCAGGACCTGGGCCAGAGCCAGGCGCACCGGGTCGTCTCTCGGGGCCTCGTAGGGCGACCGACTGAACAGCGGGCGAGCCCTCCCTTCAAACTCGGGGTCGTCGGCGCGCAGCGCTTCAAGAGCGCCCTGGACCGCGGTCAATCCAACATCTGTCGGCTCGCCGGTCAGGGTTCGGCGTTCGAAGCGCATCTGGCAGGAATCCGGGTAGACACTCAGCTCGCGCCCCCCAGCGATCGTCGACGCGTGCAAAGACCCGGTTCCCAGCAGTGGGTGCGGCCCCTGCCGGCGCAGGTCGACATCCACAGCCTCCAGCCGGGTCAGGACCCGTCCCATCCTCATGATGGCGTCACGGCCATCCTCGGGACGACTCCCGTGTGCGGCTCGCCCCCGAGTCTCGACCTCGACCCACTCGAACCCCTTGTGCGCGGTGGCCAGGGCGAGATCGGTCGGTTCGGTTACGACCGCCCCGTCTGCGTGGTGCTCCTGGACCAACGCATCTGCCCCCAGACTGCCGTGCTCCTCATCGGCGACCGCGGCTACCACGACGCGTCCCGTGGGAAGACCGCCGCTCCGGGCGATACCTGACACGGCATCGAGCGCCGCGGCGAGACCGCCCTTCATGTCCTGTGTTCCACGCCCATACAGACGGCCGGACCGTGTAACCGGGTCGAAGGGCGCGTCCATCCCCTCAACCCCGACGGTATCCATGTGGCCGCAGAGCATCAGCGTCCGGCCTGGTTGTCGCCCGTTGAGCACGCCCACCACGTTGGGGCGGCCGGGGGCCACCTCGGTGACCTCCGCGTCGAGCCCGGCGAGGGTCAAAGTCGTCGCGATCAGATCGGCGACAGCCGCCTCGCCGGCGGCACCGGGGACCAAGGATGGGTTGACGGAGTCGATCGCGACGAGGTCGCACAACAGCCGGATGGCCGGGTCCACCCCCACGACGCTATTCGACCCAGTCGGCGATGAACACGTTCGTGTCGCCCTCCACGCGGGCACCCCGGTTCGAGGCGAACACGAGATGGGCGCCGTCCGGCGAGAACATCGGAAATCCGTCGAACGTACCGTTGAAGGTGATCCGTTCGAGCCCCGTGCCGTCCTCGTTGATGATGAAGAGGTCAAAGTTGCGGCCGTCGGGATCGTGAGAATTGGAACTAAAAATGATCCGCTCGCCATCCGGGTGCCAGAACGGCCCGAAGTTTGCCCCGCCGAGGTCGGTGACCTGGCGGGGATCGCCACCATCGGCGTCCATGACGAAAATTTCCAATGCCGTCGGTCGCCAGAGCCCCTGGTCGAGCAGCGACCGAAAGTCGTCCAGCTCGGCCCCGGGCTCGATCACGCGTCCGCGATAGACAATCTTGCTGCCGTCTGCAGAAAAGAACGGTCCGCCGTCGGGTCCCGGACTGTTTGTCAACCGCTGCACGTCCGACCCGTCACCGTTCATGGAGTAGATCTCCATGTCGCCGTCGCGCACGCTCGTGAATACGATCCGCCCGTCAGGCCCGATCGTCGCTTCGGCGTCGTATCCGTCCTCACTCGTGAGTCGGGTCATCCCCGACCCGTCAGGACTGGCCGTGAAGATGTCATAGCTGTCGTAGACCGGCCACACATACCCCATCTCGAAGCCGGGTTCGGGCGGACACTCGGCGCCCCCCAGGTGGGTGGATGCGTACAGAATGGACTCGCCATCTGGAAAGAAATAGCCGCAGGTGGTACGCCCTTCACCGGTGCTGACCATCTGCGCATCGGTGCCGTCCAACTCCATCGTGTAGATCTGGTCGCACGGCACGCCCTCCCGCTGCGTCTGAAAGATGAGACGGCTGCCGTCGAACGCGTAGTACGCCTCAGCGTTCTGTCCGGTAAAGGTGAGCTGGCGGAGATTCGTCAACCGCACCTCTTCGCTCTCAGTCCCGCCGGAAGCGACAGGCGGTTCGGCCATCTCGGCCACCGGCTCCGAATCGCCGCATCCCGCCACCACCAACAGGGAGAGACTCCCAACTACAGCCAAGACGCGGTTGCGCATTTCATCTCCTCCGAAAACAGTGCAATTCTCTTTCCGACGACGACCGAGTACACCGTGACTCACGCCCATCAGATGCGCCCGAGCCACTCGAGCAGGCCCAGGGTAAGCCATGGTACATAAGTGATCACTAGGACGCCAAACCCTAGAATGACCAGGAGCGGGACCGATGCACGGTAGACCTCGAGCAGGGGCCTGTCGAATCGGTACGAGGCCAGAAACAAGTTCAGACCGACGGGCGGCGTCAGAAACCCCAGCTCCAGATTGGCGATGAAAATGATGCCGAGGTGCAACGGGTGTATCCCAAACTGTTCGGCGACAGGGACGATGAGCGGCACGACCACGAAGATGGCCGAGAAGATGTCCATCACGCACCCGACCAGCAACAGGAAGATATTCAGGCCCAGTAGGAACATCAACCGGGACCCGATATTCGCTTCTGCCCACTCGACCAGCCGGAACGGCACTTCCGCATCCACCAGATACGCGGTGAACCCGACGGCCACGCCCAGAATGATCAGGACCCCGCCAACCAGCACCACGCATTCAGTGAAGGCCTCGCGCAACCCCTGCCGCAACGTGAAGTCGCGATGGATGACACCCTGGATGAGCGCGGCATAGAACGCGGTGACCGCGGCGGTCTCCACCAGCGTGGCAAACCCGCTGAACAGTACGCCCAACACGACGAACGGAATGCTGAGCTCCCACTTGGCTTCCCAGAGCGCCGCCCTGAACTCGGGCCAGCCGAATCGACGGCGACCGGCTCCGGTGCGCAGGCCCTCGCGTACACCCCATGCGGCGGTGAGCCCGATCAGGAGGATGCCGGGCGCAACGCCAGCCACGAACAAGTCGTCGGGCGCCACCTGCGCCACGATGGCATACAGAATCAACGGCATCGCCGGGGGGAAGAGCAACCCGAGCGATCCCGACGCCGTCAGCAACCCGAGCGAGAAGCGGTCTCGATATCCGTCCTTCAGAAGCGCCGGAAACAACAGGCCGCCCAGCGCCAGAATCGTCACTCCCGAACCGCCTGTAAATACCGTGAAAAAGGCGCACAGCAGCACGCACACAATGGCCGTGCCACCCGGGATCCAACCGACGCCGGCACGGAACACACGCAGCAACCGCTCCGAGGCGTTCCCCTGGGCCAGAATGAAACCGGCCAGCGTGAACAATGGGATGGCTGGCAGGTGCGGTTGAATGTTCAGGCCGTAGGTCTCGATGGCGACAATCACCGGCAGGTCGCCGTCGCCCATGTACAGCAGCACCGCCGCCCCGCCGAGAATCGTGAAGATGGGCGCGCCGAGAACGGCGGCCGCGAGCACCAAGGCAATCAGCGGCCACAAGGGCACCCCTTCGAGCACGTACGCGGTAAGCCCGAGCCAGAGCCCGATGAGCACCCCGGCGAAGGCCAGCGCCCGACCCACCCAACCAGGGGACGCACGCCAGACCAACCGGAGAGCGATCACCGAGAACGCGACCGGCAGCACCAGCTGGGCCACCCAGACCGGCACGCCGGCGGCCAGCATGGTGCCGTCCTCCTTGTCGAACAGCACGAGCTGGTAGGCGGCGGTGGCGAGGATCGTGGACACGGCCGAACCGACGAGGGCCGCAAATACCGTGGTCGCTCGCCGCGTGCGTCCCTCCGGTATGAAGGTGGCGGTCGCCAACGCGATCAGCTTGCCCTCGCGAGCGGCCAGCGCGGCGCCGAGAAACCCGACCCACAGCGTCAGATGTTGAACAATGGAAATGGAACCGGGGACGCCACCGGAGAGCACTGGCCGCACCACAATCTCGGCCAGCGGCAGGAGCACCATCGCCGCAAGCGCGAGATTCGCGACGAGTTCTTCGCTGCCACGCAGCGCCCGCACCAACAGTGACCGCCCGCCAGTCGTCTCGGCTGGGGCGCTGTCGCTCATGAGTGCACGGGCAGGGATCGCGTCGGTCGGCTAGCGGGAAGCCCGAAAGGCGTTCCGCTCGCGTAGCGCGTGGTCGTAGACGTCGGCGGGAATCATCGTTCCCCGCCAGGAGGCCGTCAACCCGTCGGCAATCGTCCGGAACGACGCTTTGACGGCGTCGTCCAGCTCTACGACCGTGAGACCGCGACTCTGCATCTCGGTGATCGACTGTCGATCTTGTGCCGGAACGTCGCGAAACAGATCCTGTTCGACGCGCTTCGCAGACGCCCGCAATACTCTCTGGTCCTCCTCGCTGACACGGTTCCACGTCCGCTCCGCCACCACGGTGATCCCCAGGATCGGTGTGAGCGGCACGTCAAGCATGTACGGCGTCTTGTCATACCACTGGAACAGCAACGCCACGTACGGGGCGGTCGGGTAGGCATCGATCAGCCCGGTGTTCAGTCCCAGCAGCACGTCGGTGACCGCGAGCGGCTGCGGATTGAAACCGTTCTCCTTGTACCACTGCAGCATCTTCTCGTCGCCGGCCGCCGTGTAGACCTTCGTTCGCTTGAGCTCATCGAAGGTTTCGACCCGGTCGGCCGTGAAGAAATGTGCCCATCCGGCGTGACCCCAGTTGAGCAGCACCAGCCCCTGGTCGGCCAGCACCTTCTCGAACGTCGGGGTCAGCTTCTCGACCACGTGGAACGTCTCCTCGTCCGACTCGAAGAAGAACGGGATGCTGAGCACGTTGAAAGCCTCGTCGATGTCGCCGGGCAACGCGAACACCGCCGCCTGGGGGCGACCGGCCTTGAGGCGCCGAGCCAATGACCCCTCGTCCTTGACCGAGCCGGCGAGTACGCGGAGTCGCACGCGACCATCGGTCTCACGCTGCCACTGGGAAGCCATCTCCTTGAGCGCCTTGTCCCACACGGAGTTTGCGGGTAGAACGGACCCCAGCTGGATTCGGGTCCCTCGCTGGGCAAGCAGAACGACCGGCGCCAGTATCAGGGCCACCGCAAGGACAAATAAACGCGATCTCATGGAAGGGTCTCCTCCGTCTCCAGCGGATCGAAAAAAAGGTCGTCAACCTGGTCAAGAAGGGCCCGAGCTCGTCGCTGGCTGACAAGATTCAGCAACCGGAGGCTCGTGTCCTCGTCCGGATCCACCATCAGAGCGGTCGTGAGTAGCTCCTGAAACTCGGCTCGGTTCTCCTCCGGCACCGACACACCCGCCGCGAACGTCACATACGGGCTGGCGTCGAGCCCGGCCGACAACTCGACGGCCCGTTCAAAGTGCGCACGCGCACGCTCCGGCGACCCACCCAACTGGGCTGGAAGGGCCTCCAACGTAATCAGGGCCGAGTGAAGCGAGCCCCGCTCGTAGTCCTCATCGAGTTCCAGCGCCCGCGACAACAGCGCCCGCACCGCAGGCAGATCCGCGATCAAGCTCGGTTGATCCAGCGCATTCGAGATGGCCAACCCCCAAGCGGCGCCGAGCAGAAACAGTACCTCGACGTCTGCCACCTCCGTGTCGGCCAGTGCCGACGCCGGATTCTGTCGTAACCCCGCCGTGATGCCGTCGTACCTCAACTCGAGGCTGCGCAGACAGTAGTCGCGCGCCCGAACAAAAATCCGCCAGGTGCGATCCCGCAACGCGGCGGAACGCTCATAGTCGCCTTCCCAGTCAGCGACCTCGGCGTCGGCCTGCAAGAATGCGTTGCCATACAACGTGAACCCGGTGCACGCGAAGACCAGGGCCTGGGACTGTTCCGGCTCCGCATCCAGTATCGACTCGATCGTCAGGAGCAAAAACGGCAACGCATCCCGTACGAGTTCGGGATCTTCCTCCGAGCGATACACGTCAGGATTCGCGAGCGTCGGTACGATCGCGTTGACGGCCATCGATCGCAATGAACACCCGCCGGACGCCAACACGGTGATGCCGGCGAGCACCGCGGCTCCGAATCGAACACTCACTGAGTTGCGCATGAATGGAACGAGCCGGACCTTCCCCGCTATTGATTCGGTTCGACACCGATCAGACCAGACTCCCAATAATATCAGCGTTGAGCGACATCACGGGTGACACCCGGTCAGACGTCGCGGGTGCGGCGCTCGAGTTTTGGCACGGGCTGCGTGCCCATCCGTGCCAAAATCCGCCGAATGTCCAGGTTCGTCACCATCCGGCGCGGCTGGTTCCTCAGGGGCAGCCACGACGGACAAGCGGCCGAACGACCCGTGCGCCAGATCTGGGTCGATGCGTTTCAGTTGGCCATTCACCCGGTCACTCGTTCCGAGTATGCGCGTTTTCTGGCCAAGACGGCTCACCCGCGGCCGCGGGAATGGGACAACCCGGCGTTCGGGCAACCAGACCAACCGGCGGTCGGTGTGAGCTGGCACGATGCTCGGGCGTATTGCGCGTGGCGGTCAGAGAAGGATAGCGCGGTGCGGCTCCCAACGGAAGCGGAGTGGGAGCGGGCGGCGCGTGGCGGTCCGGATGGCCGACGGTATCCATGGGGCGATGACGTGCCGGAATGGGTTCCCAACGGCGGGCACGGCCCGCTCGCCGGCCCGTGGCGAGTCACACTCGGCCGCCCGAACGGATTCGGGCTGTATGGCATCGCCGCGAACATTCACGAGTGGTGCTCGAACTGGCACGACCGGGAGTTCTACGCACAGTCGCCAACCGTCAACCCGGCTGGCCCCGAAATGGGCACCCGACGCGCGTCGCGGGGGGGAGCGTGGCGTCATGCGGTCACCATCAACCGGACGGCGGCGCGCAGCAGTCTCGACCCCACGTTTCGCTACACCGACTACGGATTTCGCCTCGCCAGGGACTATTACTCAGACGGGGCTACGCCCCGAACCCCCGCGGCGACTCCGCGGGGACCCCGAGTGCCCCACTCCGACGCCGCAGGGCGCGCATTGTCGCGCGCACGCGTCTTTCTTCGCGAGCGGCACGCCTGGGCGCGGCCATGACCGAATTTGAACTGGCATCGCGAATCGCCGAGCGGGTCCGGGCCGCGAACGGCCGTGCACTGTTCGTTGGCGGATGGGTGCGAGATCGGCTATTGGGGCGGGAATCGAAAGACATCGATCTCGAGATTCACGGTATCGAGGCCGCGCCGCTCCGAACGCTGCTCGAGGAGGTCGCGCCGGTGAACGCGGTCGGCGAGAGCTTCACCGTCTACAAGGTGGGCCCGGTCGATGTCGCACTACCACGCACAGAGTCGAAGACCGGCCACGGTCACCGCGGTTTCGAGGTCACCGGCAATCCTCACCTGTCGATCGCGGACGCGGCCCGCCGTCGCGACTTCACGATCAACGCGATCGCCTGGGACCCGGTGACGGAGCAGTATCTGGACCCCCACGGCGGAAGAGCCGACCTCGAGCACCGGCGGCTATGCGTGGTCGACCCGACCACGTTCGGCGACGACAGCCTACGGGTCCTCCGTGCTCTGCAGTTCGCGGCACGATTCGAATTGTCCCTCGACGACCAGACCCGCCGAATCTGTCGCGCCACCCCGCTCGACGACCTCCCGGCGGAGCGGATCTGGGGAGAATTTGAAAAGCTGCTTCTCCTGTCCGACCGGCCGTCGCGGGGCTTCGAACTGGCGCTCGACCTGGGCGTCGTTGACCAGCTGTTCCCCGAACTCAAGGCGCTCGTCGACTGCCAACAGGAGCCAGAGTGGCATCCAGAGGGTGACGTCTGGGTCCATACAATGCTGGTGATCGACGAGGCCCGCACACGTATCGACGACCTGCCGCGCCCCCAGCAGGTAGCCATGATGCTGGGCGCGGTCTGTCACGACCTCGGCAAGCCTGCTACCACCGAGCTCATCGATGGGCGGATTCGCTCCAGGAATCACGAAGAGGCCGGCGTGGCGCCGACCCATGCCGTGCTCGACCGGCTGAACGTACGTTCCATGAGTGGCTACGACGTCCGCCACCAGGTCGTCGGTCTGGTCGCCCAGCACCTGAAGCCGGGCATGTGGCACTGGAGCACCAACGATGTCGGTGACGGGGCGTTCCGACGATTGGCCCGGAAGGTCGACCTCGAGCTGCTGGCCAGGCTGGCGAAGTCAGACTGTCTGGGGCGGACCGGTGCGTTCGATTGCTCGGCGATGGATTGGTTCCTCGGTCGAGCCAGAGCGCTGGGCGTGGAGCACGCCCCACCGGCGGCACTCCTGATGGGTCGCCATCTGCTCGACCTCGGGGTGCCGGCGGGACCGGAGGTCGGCCGAATCCTGAAAACCGTTTACGAGCGCCAGCTCGACGGGCAGGTCGGGACGTTGGAGGAGGCGGTCGCCGCGGCGGAGGAGATTCTAGCCGAGCGCTAGCGCTCGGGCTTCGGGCGGTCAGGCTTCAGGCATCACGCGGTTGTTCGCTGGCCGAGTCCTGCAGCCGGGCGGCGAGGGCGGCAACTGAATCGAGCGCGATGTTGCCGCCGCTCAGCACGGCCACCGTCGGTCGCCCGTCCCCCTGACTCTGATGACTGAGGACGGCCGCCACGGCGGCTGATCCGCTCGTCTCCACGACGAGCTTCGCCCGGCGAAACAGCCAGAGCACCGCCTCGGCGATCGCATCGTCGGAGACCGTCACGATGTCATCCACGAACTGACGGGCATGGTCGAATGTCAGATCTCCCGGTCTGACCGGCAGCAACCCGTCGGCGATGCTGGCCACGTGGGCCAAGGTCACCGGATGACCGGCCGCCAAAGAGGCCTGCATCTTTGCCGCGCCTTCCGGCTCCACGCCGATAACCCGAACGTCCGGGCGCTGCTGCTTGATCGCGGCGGCGATTCCCGCCAGCAAGCCGCCGCCGCCAACCGGCACCAGTACCCGCGCCACCTCCGGGCAGTCCCTCAAAATCTCGAGGCCGACGGTCCCCTGGCCTTCGATGATCCAGGGGTGGTCGAACGGCGGCACGACCTGTAGCCGCTGCTCCGCGGCCACTGCCTCGGCGCGACGCTTCCGCTGGGCTGACGTCGTACCTTCGAAGAGCACTTCGGCTCCCAACGACCGGGCCCCGTCGACTTTGATCGCGGGCGCGGTCGTGGGCATCACCACCACCGCCCGCGCCCCGACCAAGCCTGCCGCCAGGGCCACCGCCTGCGCATGGTTACCCGACGAATAGGTAATGACCCCATGGCGACGCTCCGCGTCGTTCAAACGTGCGATGAAGTTGTAGGCCCCGCGTATCTTGAACGCGCCAACCGCCTGGAGGTTCTCGCACTTCGCGAGGGTCTCCCCGACCCCGTCGACCGGCAGCCGAACCAGGGGCGTTCGCCGCGCCACACCGTCAATACGGCGTGCCGCATCTTCTATCGCCGACACCGAGACCAGAGCACTCATGCCGGGGGGCAGTATAGCGAACGGGCGTCGCGCCCCACCGGTATACTCCCAAGAATGTCTCTCCCCCGGCGGACGTGTTTCCCTCCCGCGTGCACGCTCTGCGTGGCCGTCCTGCTCCTGCATCTCACGGCGACACGGGCGACGGCCCAGGACCCTGGCCCAATCGGCCCCTTTGTCATCGACGTCAGAGGTGCAATGGTGAACGTCGGCCAGGACCCGGACCTGGCCACCAACCGCGGCCTCGGCCCGTCTCAGCTCCCCGCCTGGGGCCTCGGCCTCGACGTGGGCGGACATGTCTACCTGTTCAGTTGGGGGGTGGTCACCTTCGGTGTCGGCGCCTCGGCGCTCTTTACCGCCCCGAGCCGGACCCCGGGCGAGAACGACCCGGACGCAGGTGGCCCGACAGTGACCACACGATTCACCGCCTTCTCGCCGCAGCTGTCGTTCAACTTCGGCGATGGCGATGGCTGGAGCTATCTGAGCGGGGGCGTGGGCACGTCGCGACTCACAGTCTCCTCCGAGCAGCTGACAGTGCCGGAGCAGCGCCGGGCGGGAACACTCAACTACGGGGGCGGCGCGCGATGGTTTGTTCGGCCCGGGATGGCGTTCTCGCTCGATCTGCGGATGTTTGCGATCAGCCCGCTCGAACAGACGGCAACGGAACCGGGATCGCCACGCATGACCCTCCTGGCGCTCAACCTGGGTGTCGCGTTCAAGTAGACCACCGAGCCAACCCCACCTGCAGTCTTCCATGATAGTGCGCCCATGACGCGGGAAACGCTGCTCGACTTTTTCGACGAGCGGCTGCGGTCCGACGCCGAGTTCTTCGTGCACGACGACGGATATCGGGTGCGGCACTACAGCTACGAGGACATTCGCGCGTCGGCGCACCGTTTCGCGGCCAGGTTGTCGTCGGCCGGCCTCGGCGTCGGCGACAAGATCGTGTTCTGGGGGGAGAACCGCCCGGAGTGGATCATCGGTTTCTGGGGATGCCTCCTCCGCGGTGTCGTCGCGGTTCCCATTGACTACAGGACATCGCCCACTTTTCTGCACACGGTCGCCCAGCTCGTCGACGCCCGGATCGCGCTCGTCGGCGACGACGTGACGCTCGGTCCGGACTCGGGACTCGACCCGTGGCCCCTATCCGAGATCGGCATGGGGACCGGCGAGACCGACCTCCTGGCGGCGGCGCCCCTGGCAGACCACACGGCCGCCAAGGACGACGTCGCGGAGATCATCTTCACATCGGGAGCCACCTCGGATCCGAAGGGCGTCGTCATCACCCACCGCAACGTGTTGGCGAACATCGTCCCGATCGAGCGTGAGGTGCTGAAGTATCGCAAGTACGGACGCCCGTTCTTTCCTCTGCGATTCCTGAATCTGCTCCCGTTGAGCCACATGTTTGGGCAAGCGCTGTCCACGTTCATCCCGCCGATGCTCCCGGGTGTCTGCGTCTTCATGCGGGGATATAGCCCGTCGGCCATCCTGCATCAGATCCACAGCCGCCGGATCTCAGTGCTGGTGTGTGTGCCAAAAATTCTGGGCGTGCTGCGCGAGCACCTGGTGCGGCTCGTGCCGGAGATCGCCGAGGCGCCGCCGGCCCAGGAACACGTGGCCAGACGCTGGTGGCGGTATCGTCGCGTGCACCGACTCTTCGGCATGAAGTTCTGGTGCTTCATCGTCGGCGCCGCGCCGCTGGACCCCGACCTGGAGGCCTTCTGGTCTCGCCTCGGATTTCTCGTCGTCCAGGGATACGGGCTCACAGAAACGGCTCCCATCGTGACGCTCAATCATCCATTCAAGACGCGCCGCGGTTCCGTGGGGACCCCGATCTCCGGCGTTCAGATCCGGATCGCCGACGACGGGGAGATTCTCGTCAAGGGCGACAACGTCACCACCGGCTATTTCGGAGCGCAGGACGACACCGCCGAGGCGTTTCATGACGGCTGGTTTCATACCGGCGACCTCGGTGCGCTCGATAACGAAGGACGGCTGCATGTCCACGGCCGAAAGAAGGAGGTCATCGTCACCCCGGAAGGGCTCAACGTATATCCCGAGGATGTCGAGCGCGTCGTCGACAGCCTGCCGGAAGTCACCGAGTCGGCCGTGGTAGGCGTCACCCGCGACAACGAAGAGCGAGTACATGCCGTGGTCGTGCTGGAATCGTCGGCCGACCTCATCGAGGTGGCCCGCGCCGCCAACCGACAACTCGGCGACCACCAGCGCATCAGAAGCGTGCGCATCTGGCCGGAGGCCCGGCTTCCGCGAACCGAGGGGACTCAGAAACTCAAACGCGGGGTGGTGCGCGACTGGGCGACGAAAGGCGCATCGCCGGTTCCCACGACGATGGGCGCGGGGGACCGCAATCTCGCGTCCATTCTGGAACGCGTGGCTGGCGGCCCAGTGAGCCCCGGCACCCGTCTCGACGAAATCGGCCTGAGCTCGCTCGAGCGAGTCGAGTTGATGATGGTGCTCGAGAGCGAGCTCGACGCGACGCTGGACGAACAGGCGGTGGGGGCCGCGGCCACCGTGGCCGACCTCGAGGCCCTGATCACCGCGCCGCCAGCAACCACGGCGTCCCCCGACTCCACCTTCACTCTGCCCCGGTGGAGTCAATCCCGGACCATGCGGGGCATTCGTCGCGCGTGTCTGTCGGTCTGGCTGCTGCCGCTGACACGCGTCTTCGCGTGGCTCCAGGTCGATGGCCTCGAACATCTGCGGGCGGTCGACGGCCCGGTCATATTCGCGGCCAACCATCAGAGTTTCATGGACACCCCAGTCATCCTGGCCGCGCTCCCGAGCCGCGCGCGGTACCGTGTGGTGACCGCAATGGCCAAAGAATTCTTCGCGCCACACTTCCATCCCACCCAGCACCCCCGGCGCGCACGGGTGACCAACGGGCTGAATTACTACCTGTCGACCGGGCTGTTCAACGCCTTCCCCTTGCCGCAGCGGGAAGCCGGCACGCGTCATGCGCTCCGGTACGCTGGCGAACTGATCGGCGCCGGCAACTCCCTGATCATCTTCCCGGAGGGACGGCGCGTGTCGGGGGACACGCTGGCACCGTTCCAGGCAGGGGCCGCCATGATCGCGTCGCGGCTCGGCGTGCCGGTCGTGCCGGTGCGGCTCCGGGGTCTCGACGCGGTGTGGGGAGAGGGTCAGCGTATGGCTCGTCCCGGTCGCGTGACGGTCAGATTCGGACCCCACCTGAGACTCCACGGCGACAACTATCGGGCACTGGCGAGCGAACTCGAGGCCGCCGTTGAGGGCATGTAAAGAGCGGCCCGGTTTTTGCAAAGTTCCGGCCGATGTGCGAAACTGGCCGGTAGAGGAGATTATTTGGCGAAGGACGATCTAATAGACGTACAAGGCACGGTCTCAGCGGTCCATAGCGGTGGACTCTACCGGGTTCAGTGCGACGCCGGGCACGAAGTACTCGCCCAACTCAGTGGTCGAATGCGGCGTTTTCGCATCAAGGTCGTCCCGGGCGACCGGGTCACGGTCGGCGTCTCACCCTACGATCCAGTCCGCGGCATCATTACCTTCCGCGCTCGCTAGAACCGACATTTTGAATTCCGACACCACGCACGCACGACCGCGGCGGCGCTCCCGTCCAGTCGGCCGCGGGTCATCACGGAGACCAGACCGGTCGCCGGCAGACTACGCGGCACCGTCGGCCGAACTCGTTATGCCGGCGGCGGTGGTCGAGGCAGAATCGATCCCGTTCGATCAGCTCGATCTCGACCCTCAACTCGCCCTCGGGGTGCGGGATCGGGGATTTACCGATGCCACCCCGATTCAGGCGGCCGTCTATCCGATCGTCTCCGCGGGCCGCGACTTGATCGCCAGCGCGGAGACCGGGAGCGGCAAGACCGGCGCATTCTTGCTTCCGGTGCTCAACCGGCTGCTCAAGGAGCCGAGTCCGGGCGATGGAACGTCGAGCGGTCGCACGAGAGTGCTCGTGCTCGGGCCGACCCGCGAACTCGTCGTCCAGATCGAGGACGACCTGCAGGGCTTTGTGTACCACACGAGGCTGACGAGCGCCCCGGTGTTCGGCGGCACGCCAATCGGCCCGCAGGCCCAGGCCTTGCGCGCCGGGGTGGACGTGGTGGTGGCGACGCCTGGCCGGCTGCTGGACCACCTGCGTGGCGGTATCCCGGCGTTCGCGAGTGTCGACACGCTCATCCTCGACGAGGCGGACCGGATGCTGGACATGGGATTCTGGCCGGACGTGCGTCGGATCGTCGCCAGTCTGCCGGACCGGACGGCAGGCCGCCGGCCGCGTCAAACCCTCTTGTTCTCAGCGACCATCCCCGACTTCGTGTTGAACCCGCTCAAAGAGTTGGCCAACGACCCCGCCTACGTCCAGATCGGGCGCCGGGGTGCACCGGCCGACGGTATCTCGCATGCCGTGGAGCAGGTTCCGACGGCACGCAAGACCGCGTGGCTGACTTCATTTCTCGGGAAAACTCCCGGCTCGATACTGGTGTTCGTCAACACCAAGCGGGGAACGGAGCGGCTGGCGCGAGCGCTGTCGAACGCCGGAATCAAGGCGACCTCGTTACACGCGGACCGGACGCAGAGTTTGCGCCTCGCGGCCATCGGCGGTTTCCGGAGCGGGCGCTATCGGGTACTGGTCGCCACCGATGTCGCGGCTCGAGGTCTCGACATCGATGACATCAAATTTGTCGTGAACTTTGAGGTCCCGCCCAATCGCGACACCTACATTCATCGGGTTGGCCGTACCGCGCGCCTCGACGCGAAGGGCGCCGCGCTGACGCTCGCCGCACCTGACGAGCTGCCGGCCGTGCGGGCGCTGAAGGAGTCGATCGATCTGGACGTGCGTGGCGCGTCTCTGCGGGATCAGGCAGGGTGATCTCCGACGATTCCAACCAGCCGCCCGAATCGGCTGGGCCATCGTCTGAGCCGGATCAGGCACCGGAGCCGAGCCCGGCGGTAGCCCGTTTCAAAGCGTGCCGGTGGCACGCGAAGCAAGAGGAGCAGGAATACTGCTCGAATCGCGACGTGCTCCCGTACGCTGGGAAGCTCAGCTTCGCCCCCGAAGCGTGGTGCCCGGACTGCGCGCTGTACAAGCTGCGGCGCACCCCCAAGAAGCGTGCACGTCTCGAAGATGAAGACGACTACCGCTACTAGAAGACCCCGGTGCTCACCGGGGACGGTCTCGCTTACTCGCTGAATTCCCTCGCGAGTTCGACCCACTCACCTTGCGGCGCAAGATCTCGGTATGTGCGCCAGTGCGCTTTGGCCTCCGTCGAGTGCCCGATCTTCTCAAGCGTCACCGCTAGGTAAAAGTGGGCGTCTGCGTACTCGGGATTGATCGCAATCGCGACCCGGTAGTGCTCGAGCGCGTCAAGATAGCGCCCCAGGTCGTGATGGATGTTCCCCAAATTGAAATATGCCTCGAAACACTCCCCGTCCAGATGCATGGCACGCTCATAGAGCGCCTGGGCCTCCACGAGTTCGTCCCTCGCGTAGTAGAGGTTCGCAAAGTTGACGAGGGCCGGCACCAGGTTGGGATCAAGCAGGAGGGCCTTGCGATAGGCCAACCGGGCGTGCTCCTGGTCGCCCTCGCTGCCTTCGTCGAGCCCGGTACCCTCGCGAAAGTACTTCGCAGCCAATGACATGTGGGCTGAAGACGAGGGTACGATCTCGGCCATGCTCCTCGACCCCGGCTCACTGTCGCGATGCGGGGTCAAGGCCACCACCTTTACCGGATGCGCCTCCGCCATGCGCTGACTGAAGTCCAACGTCAACTGCCCGTCACGGGCCGATACCAGCGCTCTGAGCACGACACGGAACGGCGCGCCCTCAGCCAGACCCTCGCTGACCTGTCTGATAACACGGAGATCCTGAAACCCGTAATACCGCGCAGCCTTGGCGCGGCCCACGGGATGGACAAGAGACCACTTCTCCAGATAACGGAGGTAGTCCTCTCCAACCGCCGGATACCGGTCACGGACCTGACGAGTGCTGTGGTACTGGCGGTCGAGCGTGGCTGGCGATGGACGGCCACTCAGGCGGCAGAAGTCCGCCTCGCTTAAGATTCGGACACGTCCGGGAGTGTCCACATTCGCCTGCTCCGCTTTCCGCACCTTCGCGCTTGAAGCGGCCCCGCGTGAGCCAGATTCGGGAACCGACGATGCGGCCCCACCCTCCCCCACGACGAGCATCGTCGTGCGCTCGGTGACGTCGCGCACCACCACGCCGCCGTGTTTTACGACGAGTTCGCGAGCCTCCTGCCGCCCGAGGGAAGCGAGCTTGCCGGCGAAGACGACGACCTGGCCGTGGAATGACGAATCGGCACGTGTGCGAGGGGCAGCGGGTTCGTCAGTGTGGTCGGTCGCGTCCATCGCTCGAAGAAGTGGCTGTCGGCCTGAAAGATGAATGAGAATGTGTCCTGTGTCAAGTCGCGACAGATGCCGATTCGGCGCGCCGCGCGAAGACGGTTCTCGAGAGAATGACCCAACTGGTACTTGCCGGCGACCTAGGGGGAACCAAGACCTGGCTTGGCCTGTTCACGTGTGACGCGCCGCGGCCCGTCGCGGTCGCGACCCGACGTTTCCGGACGCTCGAGCACGACGGGATCGCGGCGATCATCGCCCGTTTCCTCGAACAGGCCGGGACGCCTCAGATCGTCTCCGCCTGTCTGGGGGTGGCCGGACCGGTGCGGAATAACGCCTCACAACTGACCAACGTCCCGTGGCGCATCGATGGCGTCGACCTGGCGGAACGATTTGGTCTTTCGACCCTGCAGGTCCTCAACGACCTTGAGGCGATGGCCTACGCGGTCCCCTGGCTCGCCCCGTCCGAGCTGGCCATCATCCAACCCGGCACGCCGGTCGAGGGAGGCACGGTCGCAGTGATCGCCCCTGGCACGGGCCTTGGCGAGGCCTGTCTTCAGACGGTCGACGACCGCCGCCGGGCGATGCCATCGGAAGCCGGACACACCGACTTCGCAGCCCGGACGCCGCGTGAGCTCGAACTCGTGGCCAGCCTGACCGCGTCCCAAGGCCGCGTGGCACTCGAAGACGTGGTCTCGGGGCCTGGACTCGTCACGCTTCACCGGTTCACGCACCTGACAACCCCGTGCACACAAGGCCCGTTGCCCGATGATCCGGCCCGACAGCCATCCGCCGTGACCGCGTCGGCGCTGAACGGCAGGTGTGGTCCCTGTCAGGAAGCCCTCGACCTGTTCGTGGCCGCGCTCGGGGCGGAGGCCGGAAACCTCGCTCTGCGCACGCTACCAACCGGCGGGCTCTACGTGGGCGGCGGTATTGGGTCTCGTATTGTGCCGGCCCTCCGATCCCCCGGTTTTCTCGACGCCCTGTCGAGCAAGGGTCCCATGCGCTCGCTGGTCAAGCAGATCCCGGTATTCGTGATTCTCGAGCCGAAAGTCGCGCTCATCGGTGCCGCGGTCCAGGCTGTCGAGATTCATACCGCACGGTCTTGATCAAACGGCGGAGCACGCAGCTCCGCTCGACTGACCATCCTGCTCCCTCGGCTCGATTCACCTGGAATTTGTGAGGAATTTCACACAAGAGGTCTGGTCTCGGGAATAGTCGGCCCGTTCCGCGCGTTCTATCGATGACCGCGGTCGTTCGTTCAAACAGGCGTGACGCGGGCGGACATGGGGACACTTGGGACCGAGGAGCAACGCCGCCCGACGGGACGCCCCACCACGGAGGCACCGCATTGAGCGCACAATCACGGCTTTCGTACTTGCAGCGTGTCGGGCTGCTCTCGGGGCTCAGGGAGACGGTCAACGTCATCCTGAAGGATCTCCGCGAGCGCAACCTGATGGAGACACAGGGCCGCATCATTCGCCTCAAAAATCCCGCGGTTCTTCAACCCGCCGTGTGCTAGTGTCCCGTCTCGGAAGTTCGTTGCATAAGTCGGTGGCGCGGCGCGCGGCTGAACAGGCGTGAGGAGGGAGCAAATTGGTGATTTGTGACCGACGAGCCACGCATTCAGGCGGGATGCAACCGGACGAGTCGCGACCCTACTGTCACGGAGCCACCCCGACGGTTACACTGAGTTCGTGACCGATCAAGACTGTCGCCGACCACACACCGCGAGACGCCGTTGGGGAGCCTTGGCGGCCTTCGTCGCGTTAAGCACGACCGTCCTCGCCGTCCCCGCTCTGACCCAATCGGTCGAGCCGATCGTCTACACCGTCAGATTCCCTGAACCGCACACGCACTACGCGGTGGTCGACGCCAGGATCCCGACGGGCGGGCGGGATCGGATCGAACTGATGATGGCCGTGTGGACTCCCGGCTCGTATCTGGTCCGCGAATTCGCGCGACACATCGAAGGGCTGTCGGCCCGCTCACCAGAAGGCGCACCGCTGGCCATCCAAAAATCTCGCAAGAACCGCTGGACAGTCGAAACCGGCGGCGCCCCGCGCATCGAGCTCTCTTATCGTGTGTACGGCCGGGAGATGTCGGTGCGCACCAACTGGGTCGAGTCCGATTTCGCCATGCTGAACGGCGCACCGACATTCCTGACTCTGGCCGACGACGTGAACAGACCGCACGACGTCACTCTGGAGATGCCCGAGGGATGGACACAGAGTCTGACGGGTCTGGCCCGACGGACCGACCGAGGTCCACACGCCTATCGCGCCGCCGACTTCGACACGCTCGTGGACTCTCCAATCGTGGCGGGCAATCCCACCATCTACGAGTTCACCGTCGAGGGGACACCTCATGTATTGGTGAATGTGGGCGAGTCCGGGGTCTGGAACGGCCCGGGATCAGCGACGGACGTCGAGAAGATTGCCGCGGAGTTACTGCGACTGTGGGGCGAGACGCCATACGACCGGTATTTCTTCCTCAACATGATCACCGAGGCCGGCGGCGGACTCGAGCATCGTAACTCGACCCTGTTGATGACGAGCCGCTGGGCCACGAGCGCCAGACCAAGCTATCTGCGCTGGCTGGCGCTGGTGAGTCACGAACAATTTCACGCCTGGAACGTCAAACGACTTCGCCCCATCGAGCTAGGTCCGTTCGACTATGAGAACGAAGTCCACACTGAAAGCCTCTGGGTGGTCGAGGGCATCACGTCGTACTACGCCGACCTGATCGTGCGCCGCGCGGACCTGTCGACCACCGAGGAATATCTCGAAGCACTGTCGCGGCAGATTCGTGGTCTGCAGACCACTCCTGGGCGTCAGGTGCAGCCGGTCGCGCTTGCTTCCTACGACGCCTGGATCAAGTACTACCGCGCGGACGAGAACTCGCCAAACACGTCGGTCAGTTACTACACGAAAGGGGCGGTCATCGGGTTTCTACTCGACATGCGGATCCGGGCGGCGACCGGGGGCCGGAATTCTCTCGATGATCTGATGCGCCTGGCCTACGAACGTTTTTCAGGCCCGCGAGGCTATACGCCGGAGGAGTTTCGCACCATGGCCGGCGAGGTCGCCGGCGGGGATCTGTCGGCCTGGTTCGCGCGAGCGCTCGATTCCACCGAGGAACTCGACTATGCCGAAGCGCTGGAGTGGCTGGGACTCGAATTCCCGGAAGACGCCGATGAGCCTGAAGACGATGAAGAGGGCTGGATCGGTTTGGTGACCCGCGTCGCCGACGGCCGCCGGTTGGTTGCGCAGGTGCGGCGCGATACCCCAGGGTACGTGGCCGGTTTCAACGTCGGGGACGAGATTCTGGGCATCAACGACTACCGCGTGTTACCCGCCGAGTGGAACGACCGCGTGTCGCAGACGCCGCCAGGCACGGACATCTCGGTGCTGGTGTCCCGCCGCGGCGCACTCATGCGTCTGGCGGTCGCGGTCGATTCGCGACCGTCCGAGCACTGGGATCTGACCCCGGTGGCAGAGGCCTCGGCGGTGCAGGAACGGCAACGCGAGTCCTGGCTCACCGGGCGATGATGGGGGACCATGGCGACCGAGGGCGGGTCGCCACCGAACTGGTCGGGGTGACCCCAGGCCGCTACGACACGGCGGCAGGGGCCGGACGGAGTGCCGCGATTGATACCTGGGCGGCGGTGCGTTCCGCCACGTCCCGGAATGCCCGTGAGGCGGAGGAGTCTGGTTCGGCGAGCACGATCGGGTTCCCGCTGTCGCCTCCCTCACGTATCGGCTGGTAAATGGGAATGCGTCCCAGGAACGGCACGCCCATGTCCTCGGCCGTCGATTCGCCGCCGCCCTTCCCGAAGATATCGCTCTCGTGGTTGCAGCTCGGACACACGAAGTGACTCATGTTTTCGACAATCCCGAGCGTTGGCACGTTCAGCTTTCTATACATCCCCACGGCACGGCGTGAATCGGCGACGGACACGGTCTGAGGCGTGGTGACGACTACCGCCCCCGACACCGGCACCGTCTGACTGAGGCTGAGGGCCACGTCACCGGTGCCCGGCGGCATATCGACCACCAGGTAGTCCAGTTCCTCCCATCGGACTTCCCGGAAAAACTGTTGGACGACCCCGTGCAACATCGGTCCACGCCAGATGATCGGGGTGTCGTCCTCAGTCATGAACCCCATCGACACGACCCGAATGCCATGCCGCTCGGCCGGAATGATTTTCTTCCCATCGGTCTCGAGCTGGGTGCGTACGCCAAGCATGATTGGAATATTGGGTCCATACACGTCGGCATCGATCATCCCGACGCGCCCGCCATACTGCGACAGGGCCACCGCCAGATTCACGGCCACGGTGCTCTTGCCAACGCCGCCCTTGCCGGCGCCGACCGCGATGATGTTTTTCACCCCGGGGATTGGGGCCCGCCCAGCGTCCGGCGACGCGACAGCGCGCACATTGGCGGTCATGTTGACGCTAACGCCGGTGACCCCGTCGAGCGCGGACACGGCCGCCACCGCCTGATCGTGCATCTGCTCCTTCACCGGACAGGCCGGGGTCGTCAGTTCGATATCGAACGTGACCTGCCCACCGTCGATCCGTAGCTCTTTCACAAAGTCGAGGGTCACAATGTCTCGGCCCAGGTCGGGATCCTGGACGACCTTGAGCGCCTCGAGCACAGCACTTGACTCGACAATCCCTGTACTCATCGGAACACACCCTCGGACTGTGGCCACCCCGCGCACGCCATCGTGCTCCGTCAGGTCACCAGCCCTCCAGCTTAGTCACTTTATGGAAACCGTGACAAGGCGCCCGCGGCAACGCCTCGGTGACACAGCCGCCACTGTGTCAGACTGCCCGGCAGATGGAGGACGTGTCAGATGACAGATGATCCGAGACCTGAAGCGACGCCGCCACCCCCGCCACCCGTGACACCCCAGACGCCGCCCGCAGCCTCCCAGTCGTCGAACCGCAGCGTCATGATCGTCCTCTCGTAGCTATGGATACTGGCGCTGATCCCACTCTTGATGGAACAAGACGATAAGGACGTGCGCTGGCACGCGCAGCATGGCTTGGTCCTGCTCGGCGCGGAAATCGCGGCCTGCATCGCAATCGGCATCCTGAGTGGACTATCCGGCGGGCTCGGCTGTTTGCTCGTCCCGCTGGCGCAGTTTGGCGTCCTCATGTTCCACGTCGTGTGCATCGCCAAAGCCTTGAAGGGTGAGCGGCTCTTGGTGCCGGGACTGAGCGACTTCGCAGACAAGTTCTAGAGCACGCTCTGACCCGCGTCTGCTTCCCACGCGCGCCGGCAGTTCCGTGGGAGGCAGGCACCTCGGGCGGGAGGGCGCAGATGACCGACAACGTGCCACGACGTCCCGGACGGCGCCGTGCGGCATGGGTACTGGTCCTTGCGCTCGGGGCGGCGTTCGCCGTGGCGGACGGTCGCCGCGGCCCCGACCAACAGGTCGGCGTCCGCTGGGCGCTGGCCGGCATCAGGTGGTATCAACAAAGCCTGCCAGCCTTGCTCCCGACCTCTGGTGCCACGTGTCGGTTCGCGCCCACCTGCAGCCACTACAGCCACGCGGTCATCGAACGACACGGTCTGTGGAAAGGCGCCGGTCTGACGCTGGGTCGTCTCGCTTGCTGCGACCCGTGGACCCCGCGCGGCACGCCTGACCCGCCGCCCGGACCACACAGCCGGTCACCGCGAAGCCACCTCTAGATCGACCGGCGCGAGCCAGGCCGGTTCTACTGGATGGAGATGCGGACCCGCATCCGGGTCACCGGGGCATAGGGCCGCGTGACATCGAAACGCAGACAGGTGCCGTGCCGGACCCCAGGGGGCACCACGAGGTGGAACTGGTGCGGCAACAACCCGGCCCCGCTCCCGAAGCAGGCTCCGCACGATTCCAGCCATACCTCACCGCGCCCGCCGCACACGGGACACGTGTGCGAGAGCGAGACGTCGATGGGCACCTGCACACCG